>Ga0206128_1000088_pt1 | contig 113828 bp, 102 predicted proteins | sample Helgoland_Spring_7_FD_148601 | JGI IMG/M metagenome (GOLD analysis project Ga0206128, IMG submission 148601) | Pelagic subsurface seawater microbial communities from Kabeltonne, Helgoland, North Sea - Helgoland_Spring_Bloom_20160426_1 | ecosystem: Environmental > Aquatic > Marine > Epipelagic ... | reverse complement strand
ATTTTATTTATTTTAATAAAATTAGAGTCTAAAGGTCCATTATTATATAAACACAAGCGCAATGGTATAAATTATAAGGAGTTTGATTGTTACAAATTCAGGTCACTACGAATAAACTCTTCAGAGTCCGAAAATTATGTAAAAAAGAAAGACCAAAGAGTTACTAAAATCGGTCGATTTTTGCGACAAACAAGCCTAGATGAGTTACCGCAATTTATAAATGTTCTTAAGGGAGATATGTCTGTAGTAGGGCCAAGACCTCACATGTTGTCTTATACCGAATCTTACTCAAAAAAGATTGACCCATACAATTTTATATTCAGGCATAATGTAAAGCCTGGGATTACTGGTCTAGCACAAGTCAAAGGATTTAGAGGAGAAGTCAAGGCAGATGAAGATATTATTAATAGGGTAAAATATGATATTTTTTATATCGAAAATTGGTCAATATTATTAGACCTTGATATCATCGGAAGAACAATTTTAGGGATTATTAAAGGTGATGAAAAAGCTTATTAAATAAGAGAGTTTAATATTTTCTGCTGTTCAGTAGCGTCAAAACACTCTAATGCGGTTTTTTGGATTTTATTTTTAAAGTCCACACTAAAACATGAAATTTTTAACTTAGAAATAGTCTGGTTTAAAACCTCATAATTTCCGGCTTCTGCAACCCAGCCTAATTTATGCTTTTCTACAATAGTTTCACCTTCACCACCACCAAAATAAATTATTGGAAGACCCAAACGAGAATATTCAAATATTTTTGAAGGTACAGAACCGTAAATCCTATTGAGTAGTGGAATTATTGTCACATCATACTTCATTAGCTCTTTATGAAGCTGATTTCGATCTACACTACCATGAAAAATAATAGGTAATTCAGGATTATTTTTAATAAAATTTTTAATTTCAAACTCTTCTGCTCCTGAGCCATAAATATGAAATTCAATAATTGAATAATCTAAATTTTTACAAAGCTTTAAAACACCTTGGGCAATACCCAAAAGACCTGCATAAACTAGTTTTATCTTAGAGGATTCGTTTATTTTTTCAGTTTGAATTTTCGGAGGTTCAAAATTTGGATAATTTCTATAAAGCAAAGTTTCAGTTTTAGGAACAATAGACTTTACATGGGTTAAAATTTCTTCACTTTGTCCTAAAATTAAATTTGCTTTTTTATAATTAAAACGTTCAATTTTTTGAAGTAATCTATAAATAACGCCTTGCTTTATAGCACCTAAATCTAATCCTGCTTTTGGCCACAAATCACTAACATTAATTATAAGTTTATGTTTTTTAGAACGGAGAAAAAGTAAAGATATAAACGCTACAAGCAGTGGAGGCGAATTTATAATAACAGTTCTAGGAATTTTGTTCCAAATTATAAACCAAGCAACACTGAAACTGAATGAAAGCATAGAAAACAGACGGATAATCTTATTTTTTGATACTGAAGGCGATACCCAAAGTCTGTTAATAGTAATACCGTCAATTGTTTCATTAGCATTATAATCTTCAAAAACCTTACCTGTGGGATAATTAGGTAATGGACAAATAATGCTAACATTATGCTCCTTAGACAATACTTTGGCTAACTGAAAAATACGATTAGAAGCAGCACCTATTTCTGGTGGGAAGTAGTTTGATATGATTAAAACGTCTTTCATGATTTAGAAACGTAAGTTGTAAATTGTTTTAACTTTCCACTTCTAGTGCGTTTTAGCATTTTACAGTTATCAAAAGTAATAGTTATTCCGGCTTCTAAGTATTTTAACATTGCTAAACGTATAGTTTCCTTTTGAGCAGATGTAAATTCTAAATTAGAGACGTAACTGACCTTAAAATGATCTAATTTTAATTGCTCAATAATAAACTCCTTGACATTGCCGCCGTCTTCAATAATACTTTTAGTAATGTAATAAAATGTCAAACCAGCTGCTTTTTTACCACTAGGTAAAAAAGCAATATCGTTGGAACGGCCAACTAATTTTTCCAAAATGGGTTTTTTAAGTGTGCTTTTTTCTGAAAGTATTCCAACATCACCAATATCGTATCTAATAAAAGGTGAAGCTTTATTGTAAAGAGAAGTAATTACAATACGACCTTCTTTGCCATTTTCAATAGGATTATTATTTTCATCCAGAATCTCTACAAATAATGTTTCGCTATTTACTTGCCATTGACCTTCAGGATTTTCAAAAGCAATTAAATCTAATTCTGAGGCACCATATTCATTAACCACAGGAATACCAAATTGTTCTTCAAGCAGCTTCCTGTCATCATAAAATAGCATTTCTGAGGTAACGATACACACATTTAAAGTGGGACAATAGTCTTTTAAAACAATCTCTCTTTGACTTAAAAATTTAGCAAATTGGACGATAGGACTCGTGTAACCATTAATGTAATTAAACTGAGTTTTTTTAAATTTATTTAAAACCTTTTCAAAAGCATCATCACTTAAATCAAAAACTGAAAAACGATATCTATTAGCTACAAAATCCTTCAAACGTTGTTTGTAATAACTTTTTTTATCAAGCGGAATACCATAAAACCGTGCTTGTTTAGTGGAGTTAAAATCAATATCATACCAAGAAAATCGGTCAATAATTTGAGCCCAAGTTAAGGCATGAGCAAATTTGTCTTTTGCAAAATAAAAAGGGTTTCCAGAAGCTCCAGAGGTCTTATCTACATAGATGTTATTTTTGTTAAAACCCTTAGATAATATATTGATTAGAGGCTGCTGTAAATCCTTTTTAGTCATTATAGGGATGTTGTTCCAATTGCTATGATTGACATTCTCTAATTTAGATTTATAAAAAGAGTTATTCTCTAAATGATATTCTAAAATATTTTTTTTTTGCTGTTGCGTATAAGTTTCAAATGCCTTTTCATTTTTGTTTTGTATTTCGGATAAAAACTGTTTGGCTTTGTTAATATCAAAGCCTTTAGCACGTAATGAAAGGTCAAATAATCGCAAAAAAGTTGAAGCCAAAAGGTTTATGTAAATTAATTGTTTTTTAAGCGTAAAAGCAATTATTTTTGCGCAAACAACACATAACTCATGAACATTCTTGTCCTTGGCTCTGGCGGTAGAGAGCATACTTTTGCATGGAAATTGGCTCAAAGTCCATTATGTAAAGCTTTATTTGTCGCACCAGGAAATTCTGGTACTGCAGCAATTGCTGTGAATTTACCTATTGCTGTTACGGATTTTAAAACTATTAAAAAGGCCGTTTTAGATAATGATATAAATATTGTTGTTGTTGGGCCAGAAGATCCACTGGTTCTAGGCATCCATGATTTTTTCTTAAATGATGATGCTTTAAAATCCATCAAGGTTATAGGGCCTCAAAAAGCAGCTGCAGAGCTAGAAGGTAGTAAAGAATTTGCTAAAGAATTTATGATAAGCCATAACATTCCAACAGCAACTTACCAAAGCTTTACGGCTTCAAATTTAGAAGACGGTTATCAATTTTTAGAAACTTTAAAGCCACCTTATGTGCTTAAAGCCGATGGATTAGCGGCTGGTAAAGGCGTTTTAATTCTAGATGATTTAGATGATGCTAAAAGAGAATTAAAAGAAATGCTGGTCGACTCAAAATTTGGGAATGCAAGCACAAAAGTAGTTATCGAAGAGTTTTTAGACGGAATAGAGCTAAGCTGCTTTGTACTTACGGACGGCATTAATTATAAAATACTCCCAACTGCAAAAGATTACAAACGTATCGGCGAAGGAGATACAGGGTTAAATACTGGTGGAATGGGAGCAGTGTCTCCTGTACCATTTACAACCCAAGAATTTTTGAACAAGATTGAAAATAGAATTGTAAAACCCACCATCGAGGGTTTAAAAAAGGATAACTTACCATACGTCGGTTTTATTTTTATAGGACTTATAAAAGTTGGTGACGAACCAAAGGTTATCGAATATAATGTACGAATGGGTGACCCAGAAACAGAAGTGGTTTTACCTAGACTAAAAACAGATTTAGTTGAGATTTTTGCAGCTATGGGCAACCAAACACTTGCAGATATAGATTTACAAATTGATGAGCGAGCGGCAACAACGGTCATGTTGGTTTCTGGAGGATATCCAGAAGCATATGAAAAGGGAAAAGAAATTATTGGCTTAGAAACTATAACGGACTCAATTCCTTTTCATGCAGGAGCAAAGCTAAAAGAGGATAAAGTGGTAACTTCTGGAGGTCGTGTTATGGCAATTACATCTTTTGGAGAAACCTACAATGAGGCCATAAAAAAATCTTACCAAACTATAGAAAAACTATGTTTTGATAAGATGTATTATAGAAAAGATATTGGTTTTGACTTATAAATAAGAGTGAGACGAAACACTTTTATCTTCTTCGTTGTTATCATTAAATTTTTTAAGCTGTAGCATCCAATATACAAATGCAACCATACCAATTAACATAAAAAACCATGACATTGTATTAGCCGCAAACCAGTTTTCTAGCTCTAATGCTCTAAGCGCATCAAGCGGAGCAAAAAGTGTATTAACAAATAAATCTTGTATTGCGTAAAAGAAATCCTTCATAACTTTAATAAATTTACATTGCAAAAATACAAATTCCATACATGATTACAAGTATTTTTAGTAAATCAAAGCCTATAAACTATATAATAGTAATGGTTGTCCTAGTTATCGCTTTTGCACTTCATTTTTTTTATGAAGTAAAAGATGGTAATTATACTATTATAAGCTTTATTGCATTGAGTATTGGTCTATTTTATGTCTTTATTACTGATTTTGTTATCTCTAAAAATGATCTAACAAAAAGAAACAGCTACGGTATTATGCTACTAGCTTTGTTCTTTGTAATATTTCCAGAAGTCTTTGGTAATATTAATATCATGGTTGCAAATTTATTGGTATTATTTGCCCTTAGGCGTTTATTTAGTTTGCATACAAAACGCGACTTAACCAAAAAGTTTTTTGATGCAGTGTTCTGGATTGCACTATCTGCTTTATTTTATACTTGGGCTGTTTTATACCTGTTTGTTGTATTTATAGCTTTGGGGTATTATTGGCAAAATGAAGGCAAGTATATTGCTGTTTCGTTATTCGGAGTTGTTACAGTTTTTATTTTATTAGTGCTTTATAATATCGTCTTCAAAGACCAATATTTATCTCAAACAAATTTTGATTTTAGCTATGGCTTTGATTTTTCAGATTATAATAGTTTGAGTGAAATAATAAAGCTTACAGTAGTTGTAGCCTTGTATTTATGGAGTTTGATATTCTATCTTAAAAACACTTCAGAAAAAAGTAAGACGCTTAAACCCATTCACACATTAATAATATTGGCCTCTTTTATAGCAATAATAATTGCTGTTTTAGCGCCTGTAAAAAATGGTAATGAGATTGTGTTTTTTATGTTGCCATTTTCTATAATTGTTGCTAATTATATTGAAACGGTTGATAAATTGTGGTTTAAAGAAATGTTAGTAGTGTTGTTAATTTTAGCACCAATAATAAATTTACTGTTGTAATTTTTGTCCAAAAGCCAAATCACCAGCATCACCTAGTCCAGGAATAATGTAACCTTTATCATTTAATTCTTCGTCAATAGCTGCAATCCATAAATGTGTGTCTGTGTCAAAATTTCCTGAAATAAAATCAACACCCTTTTGAGCTCCAATAACACTAACGAGGTGAATTTCTTTTGGCTTCCCAAAAGGTCTTAGAGCTTCAAAAGTAGCAACCATAGACTGACCAGTTGCTAGCATTGGGTCAGCTAGAATGAGTGTTTTGTTTTCAAGATTTGGACATGCCAAATACTCGACAACAATTTCAAAACCTTCAGGTTTATGTTTATGATGTCTGTAGGCGGAGATAAATGCATTTTCAGCAGTGTCAAAATAGTTTAGCAACCCATTGTGCAAAGGAACCCCAGCTCTCAATATAGAACAAAGTACAATGTCATTTTCATGTAGTTTGGATTGTAAATGACCCAAGGGTGTTTTAATAGTTTTTGAATTAAACCGAAGCGATCTGCTTAATTCATAACCTAAAACTTCTCCGATGCGTTCAATGTTTCGTCTAAAACGCATGCTGTCTTTTTGAATGCTCTTATCTCTAATTTCATATAAAAATGTATTTAAAATTGAAGGTGTTTCTGAAAGATGATGAATATGCATAGCGGTTTATATATTGAATGTTAAAGTTAATAATTCAAACTATATTTGCAGAACTAAATTTATTACAATGTTTTCAGAAAAAGCAAACACCTTATTCCAAGATGTTATTAAGACTTACAAAGTGCTTAATACTGTTGACCAACCGTTTACGAATAAGTACAATAAAAAAGAAGATATAATTTCACATTTATTATATAGAAAGTGCTGGATAGACACAGTACAGTGGGCTTACGAAGACATTATTAGAGACCCAAACATCGAGCCTGTCGCTGCACTAAAACTCAAACGTATGATAGATGCGTCTAACCAAGACCGCACTGATACAGTTGAGTATATAGATAGTTATTTCTTAGACAAATACAATGATGTGCAACCAAAATCTGACGCAAAAATCAATTCGGAAAGCCCAGCGTGGGTTATTGACCGTTTATCTATTTTGGCTTTAAAAATCTATCATATGCATATAGAGACTGTGCGTGATGATGCATCTGATAGCCACAAAGCAGCTTGCCAAAAAAAGCTTGATGTGTTATTAGAGCAACGTGTGGATTTAAGTAGTGCTTTAGACGATTTATTAAACGATATAGCTAGCGGCGATAAGTACATGAAAGTCTATAAACAGATGAAAATGTATAACGACGACGAATTGAATCCTGTTCTTCGAGGTCAGAAGTAATCAATCTTTGCCAAATCTAAAGCACATACTCGTTTTACGTTTCTCTGCAATGGGAGACGTAGCCATGTCTGTACCTGTAATTCGCGCTCTAGTTTCTCAATATCCAGATTTAAGAATCACCGTTGTAACTCGTGGTTTTTTTTCTCCCTTTTTTAGAGGAATAAAAAATGTTGCCATTTTTGAAGTTGATTTAAAAACCAAATACAAAGGTGTTTTTGGACTGTATAAATTGTATAAAGAGTTAAATGATTTACGTTTTGATGCTGTTGCAGATATTCATAATGTTCTACGGACCAAAATTTTAAAGTTATTTTTTACCGGAAAAAGAGTTGTACAAATAGATAAAGGTCGAGAAGAAAAGAAAGCATTAGTTTCAGGCAAAAAATTTGAACAGCTAAAAACAACTCACGAACGTTATGCAGATGTTTTTAAAAAGTTGGGTTTCCCTGTAGACTTATCTAATCCAATTTTCCCAGAAAAAATTAGATTAGATTCTCAATTACAATCTTTTATAAGTAACTCAAGTTTGCCTGTAATTGGTATAGCGCCTTTTGCAGCTTTTAAAGGGAAAATGTATCCGTTAAAACAAATGAAATTGGTAATAAACCAACTTTCAAAAGAACATAATATTGTTTTATTTGGCGGAGGTTCAAAAGAAATATTACAACTTAATCAAATTGAATTCCAAATACCAAACACCAAATCTATAGCTGGGAAATTGACTTTAGATGAAGAGTTGGATATTATATCAAACTTAGATGTAATGTTAGCTATGGATTCTGGCAATGCGCATATGGCTGCTATGCTTGGTGTAAAAGTCATCACAATTTGGGGTGTGACACATCCCTTTGCGGGGTTTAATCCTTTTAATCAGCCTAAAGATTATGCTTTATTGGCTGACACGAATAAATACCCTGAAGTACCAACCTCTGTTTACGGGAATAAACACCCGGAGGGATATGAAATTTCTGCTGGTAGTGTTTTAGTTGAAATAGTAACTCAAAAAGTTAAAAGCCTAATATCCAAAAGTTAAGCGTTTTAAAATCTCATCTTTTTTACACATCATCATAATCCACAACAACATTAGCTGTTGTTGGATGGGCTTGGCATGTTAGGATTAGACCTTCTGCAACTTCATTATCCGTTAAAATATTATTTTGTCTCATAGTTGCTTCGCCTTCTGTAACACGAGCAATACAACTACTGCAAATGCCACCTTGACAAGAATAAGGTGCATCTACATCTTGTTTTAAAGCAGCATCTAAAATGCTAACATCTTGTACCATTTCAAACTCAAATTCTTCATCATCAACAATGACTTTTAGTTGTGTTTTTCCATCACCAACTTCGGTTGTAGAATCTGTTGGTTCCGTTGAAGCTGTAAATAACTCAAAGTAGATATTCTTCTCTTTAATGTTATTCTCTAGTAATACATCTTTAACAGTGTGTATCATGGGTTCTGGCCCACAAAGGTAAAAGCTATCAATACTAACAGCTTTGTATTTGTTTTTTACCATTAGGTTTACTGTACTCTTTTCGATGCGTCCAAAAAGCGCATCTGTTTCTTGAGTTTGGCTGTAGATAAAATGTACATGAAAGCGATTACCATATTGTTGTTTTAACTCCAGAATATCTTGTACAAACATGGCATCATTTAGTTTTTTATTTCCATAAACGAGAATAAAATTACTAAAAGGTTCGTCTTCAAGTAAAGTCTTTGCAATACTTAATATTGGTGTTATTCCACTACCTGCAGCAAAAGCCGCTACGGTTCTAGTTTTAGCGTCGTTAGCATCAAAAACAAAACGTCCGTTTGGTTCTGCGACTTCTAGAGTGTCACCAGTATTTAATTTTTCGTTAGCATAAACAGAGAAAGTACCGTTTTCAACAGCTTTTACAGCCACAGTTAAATCGCCACTATTTACTGAAGAGCATATCGAATAGTCACGACGAACCTCATATCCGTTAATTTCAGTTTTTAAAGTAATGTATTGACCAGCCCTAAACACAAAATTATCTTTTAGATTATCTGGTATCCCGAAGGTAATAGCGACGGATTTTTCCGTTACACGATTAATAGATTTTATAGGAAGATTATGAAACTGGGCCATTGCAATTTTTTTACAAAAATAGGCAATCCATACATTTAAGAGATAGGCTTTGGTTGTTTATAAGAATTAAAGTTTTCTTAAAAAATAGGTTTAAAATAAAACGATTATAAATTTGTGTAACAAATTAGAACAAACCTATACTAACATCAACAGACAATCTAATCAACTATGATAAAACACTTTCTTAACCTAGAGCGGAAACAGTATTTCCGATCTTCATATTGGCAAAAGAATATTGCGCTAAATATATTACTAGTCTTTTTTGCACTCTATATGATAGGGATATTTGTGTTTTTAGGAGTATTTCTTTTTAAAATACTTACTAAATTTTTCCCTGAGCAAGATCCTTTTGTTGTAGCAAATGGATTTGTGTTTTTTTGGATTCTAGGCGAAATGGGAATGCGCTTTTTCCTTCAAAAATTGCCCGTGATGAGTGTAAAGCCTTTACTAACTTTACCTGTAAAACGCTCTACAGTTGTAAATTTTGTTTTAGGTAAATCTGCTTTATCGTTTTTTAACTTCTTCCCATTATTTCTAACCATACCATTTGGTATCTCTTTAATAAATAATGGTTATCCAATAAGTCAAGTTTTGACATGGTTATTGGCATTATTTATTATATCCCTGATTGCTAATTTTTTAAACTTTATACTCGAAGCGTTTTCTTCAGATTTAAACATTCCATTTCTTCCAATTCTAATATTAGTTGGTGGGTTATATGGGTTAAATCATTTCGGAATTATATCATTCACAGAAATAGTTGCTAATGGTCTTTTAGCCATTTCCAATAATCCTATTTATATTCTAATTCCGATAACTATCCTTGTAGCGTTGTACAGCTTCAATTTTAAAATATTACGTAAAAAACTATTCTTAGATGCCTCGTTAAAAACCAAAGTCAAAGATGTCAAAGCGGCAGACTTATCATGGACTAAACGTTTTGGTGATATTGCACCGTTTATGCAACTAGACTTAAAATTAATTTGGCGTAATAAGCGTACAAAGTCTATGGCATTTTTGATGGTAATCGGTTTGTTATATGGTTTGTTTTTCTATCCACAACCGACGTATAGAGATATGGAATTTATGTGGGCTTTTATAGGTATATTTTCCACGGGTTTTTTCTTAATTAATTTTGGTCAATTCATTCCAGCTTGGGATAGCGGCTATTATAAAATGTTAATGAGTCAGAATATAAAATACGAACAATATTTACGCTCAAAATGGATACTTATGACAATGAGTGTTATGATAATGTTTATACTTGGCATTCCATATATCTTTTTTGGTTGGAAGATCTTAATCGCACATTTTGCTGCTGCCGTTTATAATGTTGGTGTCAATACACATGTAATTATGTGGGGCGGAAGTTATAATAGAAAAAAAATAGATTTAGATAAAAAAGCAGCCTTTAACTACCAAGGTACTGGAGCTGTACAATGGTTAATAGGTATTCCATTAATGGCAGTGCCAATGGCATTATTCGGTCTTCTTAACTGGCTAATAGGTTTTGAATTGGCTATTACCACTCTAATTGTTTTGGGAGTTGCAGGTATTGTTTTGCACAAACAATTTATGGCTATGATTACTCAAAAATACCTGGATTCTAAATACAAAATGATTGCCGCTTTTGGCAAAGACTCTTAATTAACGACAATACATTACAAGCATGATACATACTAAAGACATTTCAAAATCATATAGCGGAACACAAGTTCTTAAAATAGATGAATTAGATATTCCTAAAGGCCAAAGTTTTGGTTTAGTTGGGAATAACGGTGCTGGGAAAACTACTTATTTCAGCTTATTATTAGATTTAATTAATCCATCAACTGGGACAATCACGAGTAATGATATAGTTGTTTCCCAAAGCGAAACTTGGAAACCTTTTACATCTGCATTTATAGATGAGACCTTTTTGATTGGCTATCTAACACCAGAAGAATATTTTTACTTTATCGGTGATTTACGTGGACAAAACAAAGCAGATGTCGATGCCTTAACGTCAAAGTTCGAAGACTTTTTTAATGGCGAAATTATTGGAAAGAAAAAATATTTACGTGACCTAAGTAAAGGTAATCAGAAAAAAGCTGGAATTGTGGGTGCACTTATAGGTAATCCTGAAGTAATTGTCTTAGATGAGCCATTCGCTAACTTAGACCCAACAACACAAATTCGTTTAAAACAAATCCTGAAAGATTTAGCTAAGAAGCAAGGTGTAACAGTTTTAGTGTCTAGTCATGATTTAATGCACGTTACAGATGTATGTGAGCGAATTGTAGTTTTAGAAAAAGGCGAAGTAGTCAAAGATTTAGAGACCAATCCAACAACACTTAAAGAATTAGAAGCGCATTTTGCAAAAAGTGCTGTTTCGGCTTCGGAAGAAGAGTAATAAAGGTTATTTACATTTTATAAAGGCTCGGGTTTATATCACGGGCCTTCTTTTTTAACTTTCATCTAAATCCTTAAAACCTTTCAATTTCATCTAAAAATTCAAAAAGATGTTTATTTTTACGACTTAGGATAACAAAACCCTAATGTTTTCGTTATTCTTAAACCAAAATTCAATCTTTTGAAAACGTTTACAAAAACCACCATACTCGTCTTTTTATTGGCAATTATCGCCCAGAGTTGTTCTCGTAAAAAAGACACCTTTATTAATCGTGCTTGGCATTCTGTGGGTACAGAATACAATATTCTGTTCAATGGAGAGGTTGCATTACAGCAAGGTTTAGAAAGTGTTAACAATGCTTATACCGAAAACTTCTGGGAACTTCTTCCGGTTGAACGTTTTGAGGCCAAAGATGAGGTTAGATTAGGTAATAAAGCCGAAAACTCAGACTTCGAACGTGCTGAAGAAAAAGCAACCAAAGCCATTCAAATGCATAGTATGACTATTGAGGGAAAAGAAAAAAACCCACAAATAGACGAAGCATTTTTGTTACTAGGTAAGTCTAGATATTACGATCAACGTTTTGTACCAGCTCTAGCAGCATTTAATAATATATTAAATAGATATCCAAGTAGTGATAAGATTAACCAAGTAAAAGTCTGGCGCGAGAAAAGTAATCTACGTTTAGGAAATCCAGAATTAACAATTAAAAACTTAAAGCGTCATCTAAAACAGGAAGATGTCGAAGGGCAAGATTTAGCAGATATTACAGCTGTTTTAGCTGATGCGTATTTGGCAATCAAAGAAAAGGATACTGCTCTAACATACCTAGGCATAGCAGCAGTCGAGACAAAAATTGATGCACAAAAAGCACGTTACAATTTTATCAGAGGACAACTTTACGATGAGTTTGATAAAAAAGATAGTGCCAACATGGCATATGATATTATTATTGAGATGCATCGAAAAATACCCAGGGCTTTTTACATCAATTCACATCTAGCAAAGTCAAATAATTTTGATGCCGATACAGGTAATAAATTAGAATTTGTAGAATACCTTACAGAACTTGAAGAAAATCGTGAAAATAGATCTTTTTTGGATAAGATTTACCATCGTATCGCAAGATATTATCAAGCAGAATCGAGCGATAGTTTAGCTGAAGCTTATTACAATAAATCTATTGCTTCGAATAAAGCTTTAAATGGCGATCAAGTACTCTTCGCTAAAAATTACCTCACACTTGGTGATATGTATTTTGACCGTACCGAATATAAAATAGCAGGTGCATATTACGACAGTACACTGATCAATATGGTCGAAAAAACAAAACCTTATCGTGTTGTTGCTAAAAAAAGAAAAAACCTTAATGATGTTATTTATTATGAGGGTATAGCAAGAGCAAATGATAGTGTCTTGAATCTTATTAAGTTACCAAAAGAAGAACAGATTGCATTATTTAACAAATATATTAAAGAACTTAAAATCAAAGATTCTATTGCTGCTGCATACATAAAAAGTAAAACGGTTAGAAATGTAAACGTCAAACAAAATACAGCTGGATTTAGACCCCAATTAAGAGCTAATCTTCCAGGTGCACCAGGAACAACTAATAATAATTCGGACTTTTACTTCTATAATCAAACCGCATCTTCCTATGGAAGAAATGAGTTTTTAAAATTATGGGGAGAACGAAAATCACAAGATAACTGGAGACTTTCTAACTCTAGAGCTAACACAAATAATTTTGATGTAAATCAAAAAGGTGAGGTTGAAAATGTGACTCAGTTAGAATTATACGAACCAGAGTTTTATATCAAAAAACTGCCAACAGACAAAGTTGTTATAGACAGTATTTTTAAAGAACGTAATTTTGCCTACTATCAGTTGGGGTTGATTTATAAAGAGAATTTTAAAGAATATGAACTAGCAAAAGATAAATTAGAAAACTTACTCAAAAGTAATCCTGAAGAGCGGTTAATTATTCCTTCTAAATATAATTTATTTAAGATTTACGAGTTGCTTGGTCAGACTGATGAAGCAGAAATCGCAAAAAACAAACTCATAGCAGAGTATCCTGATTCGAGATATGCAGAGATTTTACGTAATCCAAATTCTCAGTTGGCAAAAGATCAAAACAATCCAGAAACAGTTTACGAAAACCTATACAGACAATTCGAAAGCCAAGAATATGCTGCTGTTATAGCTTCTACTGAAGAAAACCTAAAACGTTTTGAAGGTGATGGCTTTGTACCCAAGTTTGAAATACTAAAAGCTTCAGCAATAGGGAGATTAAAAGGTGTTGATGCTTATAAAGAAGCGGTCAATTATGTAGCGTTGACATATCCAAATTCTGAAGAAGGAAAGCGTGCACAAGAGATACTAAAAGATGCATTGCCGTTAATGACCAACAAAGAATTTTTCCCAGAAGATGAAGGCAATTCATTTCATGTGGTTTATGAATTTGACAGTACAAATAAAGAAGGTATAAAAAGTTTTACTGAAGAATTAACTAAAGTTATGGAGCGATTACCTTATCCAGATATTAGTCTTTCAACAGATGTCTATGACGAAAACACAACATTTGTTATTGTACATGGTTTAAAATACATTACCTCTGCTTTGGGTTTTGGACTGACACTTCAAGATTATAAAGAAGAGAGAACAAAAGGTATTACAAAGAAATATTTTACAATATCTTCTGCTAATTATACAATTATTCAACGTCACAAAAATCTGACTGAATATATTAAACCAGAATAGAACGCCAGATGCTATCAAATAAAAAAAATAAGTCAACTATGGATACAAGTAGTCAGCAAAATGTAATTGCACAAGGAACGAAAATCGTTGGTGATATAGAAAGTAAAGGACCTTTTAGAATTGACGGTACGATTCAAGGTAATATAAAAACAGATGGTAAAGTTGTAGTTGGGAAATCAGGAAATATTAAAGGGACACTTCAAGCAATAAACGTAGATATCGAGGGACAATTTTCTGGAAAACTAATACTTAAGGGTACATTGTCACTGAAGTCTTCGGCTCGTATTGAAGGCGAAGTTCAAGTTAATAAATTAGCTGTTGAACCTGGCGCTTCATTTAATGCTACTTGTAGTATGGGAGCAGTAAAGGCGTTAAATAATGGAGAGAAAACCAACAAAGAAGCCGAAAGATCAGCTTAATGGTTATGCTAGATTTTCTGGGATAGTAATACAGATGGTTGGAATTATTGCATTAGGCACATACATTGGTGTAAAGCTAGATGAAAAGTATCCAAACGAAAATAACCTTTATACCCTTTGCTTTACATTAGGTTTTGTAATTGTTTCTATCGTTTATGTAATAAGACGTATTATTGCAGCCTCAAAAGACAACTAATATGGAGGTATTCAAAAAAAGACAAATTACATTTTTACTGCAACTTGTTGCTGTAACAGCTATTTTATTAGGACTCCACAATTACTTATTAAGTTATTTTGCTGAGAAGTCAGATTTCTTTTTTCCTGTTTGGCATATTTATGTCTTCCATTTTCTGGTAACAGCTATAATTTATTCAATAATTAACTATAAGTATTCTTCTGGTAAGACAAACATCTTTAATTTATTTATGGGGCTAACATTTTTAAAAATGATTTTTGCAATTCTTTTTTTATTGCCGCTTCTACTATCTGATTTTGAGAACAAGCAGCCAGATGTTTTTAATTTTTTCATTCCATATTTTATGTATTTATTTTTTGAAGTATATACACTTACTAAGTTCTTACAAAAGGCATAAAAATCAATAAAATATAAGTCTAAAAGCGTTGGGAAAATTATATGAAAATTAGTGTTTGTCAATTCATATAATGTGCGTACATTTGCACCGAATTTAAAGCAAGGTATTTTTAACCCCGTAAGAATGAGAATAAACACCTTTAAACGCGTAGCATTTACTATTCTGTTTTTATCAGTATTTAGCTTTGGTTTCGCCAATGAAACTAAAGATGGTGGTGATGATGAAAAATTCGATCCAAAAGAAATGATTTTGCATCACGTAAAAGATGCTTACGGAATGCAAATTGCAACCTTCAATGAAGGAAAAGACAGTGAGTTTCACTTAACTATTCCATTACCAGTTATTACATATACAGATAAAGGGTTAACAGTGTTTTCATCCTCTGCTTTTCATCATGATTATCACGGACATGAAATTGTTGAGAGAAATGGGCAAAGATTTGTAAATGTTCATGAAAAAGTGTATATATTAGATTCAGGTGCAAATCAGGTAACTTTTGATGCCGAAGATCACCCAACAAACGCACACAGACCAAAATTTGACTTTTCTATAACAAGAAACGTATTTATGATGTGGGTTTCAATTGCTGTTTTATTGTTAATATTTTTGAGTGCAGCTCGTCGCTACAAAAAATCTGAAAATTATGTGCCATCTGGTATTGCAAGCTTTGTAGAGCCTTTAATCGTGTTTGTTAGAGACGAAATCGGAAAACCAATGATAGGTGAGCACAAGTACAAAAGGTATATGCCGTACTTATTAACCATATTTTTCTTTATTTGGATTAATAATATTTTCGGATTAATTCCAATACTGAATGGTGCTAACTTAAGTGGTAACATCGCATTTACATTTACACTTGCGGCCATTACATTTATCATCACAACATTAAGTGGTAACAAAAACTACTGGAAACATATCTTTTGGATGCCAGGTGTACCTGTGCCAATGAAAATATTTTTAATGCCAATTGAGATTATCGGTATGTTTGTAAAACCTATCTCATTAATGATTCGTTTGTTTGCTAATATTACAGCAGGTCACGTCATCATATTAGCATTAATGTCATTAATATTTGTATTTAAGTCTTACGCAATTGCACCAGTATCTGTAGCATTCTCATTGTTTATTACAGTTATTGAGGTTATAGTAACGGCAATACAAGCATATATATTTACAATATTGTCAGCTCTTTATTTTGGGATGGCAACAGAAGAAGAACATTAATTATTTAAATTTTATATTATGACTATTACTGGAATTGCAGCTATTGGAGCTGGTTTAGCAGCTATTGGAGCTGGTGTTGGTATTGGTAAGATTGGTGGGTCAGCTATGGAAGCTATGGCTCGTCAACCAGAAATGCACGGAAAGATTCAATCTTCTGCATTAATCTTAGCAGCCTTCGTAGAAGCGGTAGCACTATTTGGTGTTGTTGTTGCTTTCTTACAAGGGTAAAACAGTTAAAATACAGAAGTAACGGTTGGTTGCTTCTGTGTTTTTTAAAATTTAAGTTATTAAAAACAAAACAGAATGGATTTAATTACACCAGAATTAGGATTGGTTTTTTGGACATTAGTTACATTTCTAATCTTACTTTTTATTCTAAGAAAATTTGCATGGAAACCTATATTGGGTGCTGTCAGTGATAGAGAAGAAGGTATTAAAGATGCTTTAGCTTCTGCAGAGAAGGCACGTCAGGAAATGGAAAATCTTACAGCAGATAACGAGCGCATTTTACAAGAAGCACGAGCAGAACGTGAAGCTATGTTAAAAGATGCTCGTGATGTGAAGAATAAGATGATTGCTGATGCGAAAGACGAAGCTCAAGCACAAGCAAGCAAAATAATTGAACAAGCCCAATTAGCTATCGAAAGTGAAAAGAAAGCAGCAATGGCAGAATTAAAAAGTCATGTAGCAGGGTTATCTTTAGATATTGCTGAAAAAGTAGTACGTGATGAATTATCTAACAAAGACAAGCAATTAAAATTGGTTGAAGACATGTTAGGTGAAGCAACTTTAAACTAATAATAGATGTCAGGATCAAGAGCGGCAATACGATATGCTAAAGCGGTTTTAAGCTTAGCGACAGACCAAAAATCTGCTGAAGCGGTGAACGATGATATGAAAATTATTACAACTGCAATTTTTCAGAGTGAGGATTTAAGTCAGATGCTTCAAAGTCCTGTTGTAAGATCTTCAGACAAAAAGGCGGTTTTAGCATCAGTATTTAAAAACACTAATATTGCTACATCCAATCTAATAGATACTTTAATCTCTAATAAAAGACTAGCCCTTTTAAATGATGTAGCTGCTGGTTATATACAATTATATGATCAGATGAGAGGAACACAAGTAGCAACTGTGACTACAGCAATTCCTTTAACATCAGATTTAAAAACTAAAGTATTAGCTAAAGTTAAAGAGCTTACAGGTAAGGAAGCAGAAGTTAAAAATATTATTGATGAAACCATTTTAGGTGGTTTCATATTACGAGTTGGAGATATACAGTATAACGCTAGTATCGCAAATAAGCTCGATAAATTAAAAAGAGAATTTACATTAAATTAAGATAATATCTATCTAACATAAATAAAGATGGCAGAAGTAAAACCAGCTGAAATATCAGCAATCTTAAAACAACAACTTTCAGACTTTGAAGCAGGAGCTTCATTAGACGAAGTAGGAACAGTATTAACTGTAGGTGATGGTATTGTACGTGCTTACGGATTAGCTAACGCTCAATATGGTGAGTTAGTAGAATTTGAAGGTGGTGCAGAAGGAATCGTACTTAACCTTGAAGAAGATAATGTAGGTATCGTACTTTTAGGTACTTCATTAGGCGTAAAAGAAGGTTCTACAGTAAAACGAACAGAGCGTATCGCATCTGTGAAAGTAGGTGAAGGTATCGTTGGACGTGTTGTAGACACTTTAGGTAATCCAATTGATGGTAAAGGACCAATCGCTGGAGAAACTTATGAGATGCCAGTTGAGCGTAAAGCACCAGGTGTTATTTACAGAGAGCCAGTAACAGAGCCATTACAAACAGGTATTAAAGCCATTGATGCTATGATTCCAGTTGGTAGAGGTCAACGTGAGTTGGTAATTGGTGACCGTCAAACCGGTAAAACAACGGTTTGTATTGATACCATCTTAAATCAAAAAGAATTTTACGATGCAGGTGAACCTGTATATTGTATATATGTAGCTGTAGGTCAAAAAGCATCTACTGTCGCAAACATCGCTAAAGTATTAGAAGAAAGAGGAGCACTAGCATATACTACAATTGTAGCAGCTAACGCATCTGATCCAGCAGCGATGCAGGTATACGCACCAATGACTGGAGCGTCTATCGGAGAATATTTTAGAGATACTGGTCGACCAGCATTAATCATTTATGATGATTTATCTAAGCAAGCGGTAGCTTACCGTGAGGTATCTTTATTATTACGTCGCCCTCCAGGACGTGAGGCATATCCTGGAGATGTATTTTATTTACACTCAAGATTATTAGAGCGCTCTGCAAAGGTTATTAATGACGATAACATTGCCAAAGAGATGAATGATTTACCAGAATCTCTTAAACCAATCGTAAAAGGTGGTGGTTCTTTAACAGCATTACCAATTATTGAAACTCAAGCAGGTGACGTATCAGCATATATTCCAACTAATGTAATTTCTATTACAGATGGTCAGATTTTCTTAGATGGTGATTTATTTAACTCTGGTGTTCGTCCAGCAATTAATGTAGGTATATCTGTATCTCGTGTTGGTGGTAACGCTCAGATTAAATCAATGAAAAAAGTATCTGGTACATTAAAATTAGATCAAGCACAGTTCCGTGAGTTAGAAGCTTTCGCTAAGTTTGGTTCTGATTTAGATGCATCAACATTAAATGTTATTAATAAAGGTAAGCGTAATGTTGAGATATTAAAGCAAGCACAGAATGACCCATTTACTGTAGAAGATCAGGTAGCTATCATTTATGCAGGTTCTAAGAACTTATTAAAAGATGTTCCTGTTGATAAAGTAAAAGAATTCGAAAGAGATTATGTTGAGTTTTTGAATGCAAAACATAGAGCTACTTTAGATACGCTTAAGACAGGTAAATTAACTGACGAGGTTATCGATACTTTAACAAGTGTTGCAAAAGACCTATCAGGGAAGTACAGAGCTTAATTAAATAAACTAATGTCACTACGAGTTGCGACTGGTAGTCTTTATAAATTAAAGAATGGCAAACTTAAAAGAAATACGTAACAGAATATCATCAGTTTCTTCAACGATGCAGATTACCAGTGCCATGAAAATGGTTTCTGCTGCAAAGTTAAAAAAGGCTCAAGATGCTATTACTGCAATGCGTCCTTACTCTAATAAGTTAACAGAATTATTACAGAGTTTAAGTTCTACTTTAGATGCAGATTCTGGAAGTAAGTATTCTGTTCAAAGAGAAGTTAAAAATGTTTTAGTAGTTGCTATCACTTCCAACAGAGGTTTGTGTGGTGCTTTTAACTCTAACATTATTAAACAGACCAATACTTTGATTAATGACGTTTATTCTGATAAGAATGTTTCAGTTTTAGCTATTGGTAAGAAAGCTAATGACGCTTTTGCAAAACAAGACCGAGTGATTGGAAACAAAAGTGAAGTCTTTGATGATTTAACTTTTGAGAATGTTGCAGAAATAGCAGAAATGCTAATGGAAAAGTTTGTTGCAGGTGAGTTTGATAAAATAGAATTAGTTTACAATAGTTTTAAAAATGCTGCTACTCAGGTAATAATGTCAGAGCAATTTTTACCAATTGTACCGGTTGAAGGTGATTCAAATGCAAATCTAGATTACATTTTTGAGCCATCTAAAGAAGAAATTGTAGAAACGTTAATCCCAAAATCTTTAAAGACACAATTGTTTAAAGGTATTAGAGATTCTTTTGCATCTGAGCATGGGGCACGTATGACCGCAATGCACAAAGCAACAGATAACGCAACTGAGTTAAGAGACCAGTTGAAATTGACATACAATAAAGCTCGTCAAGCAGCAATTACAAACGAGATTTTAGAGATTGTTGGTGGTGCTGAAGCATTAAATAATTAAAAAAGATAAGTTTTACTGATTTTTCTCAGGATTTCAAAACTTTTAGAATAAACCTCACTTTTTAAGTGGGGTTTTTTTATGGATTAATGTTTTATAAATAGAAAGACGCATCAATTATTTTTAATTTGATATAATCTATTGCATTTGCTTGTATCTTTTTAAGAATATCGTAAACATGTTTTTAGTTTTAGATTAAATTGATGATATTTGATTTCCAAAAAAATTAAAATGAAAAAGAAACTGTTAATTGGTTCGAGTATTCTACTCGGACTGACACTGACTTTTACGACTTTATTAAAAAATCAGAACTTAAAATCTGATATAACTACTAATGATGAAACTGTAAAGATTCATGAAGAAAATTTAGCAAAAAGCCCTTTTAAAGAGACTTTAAAGCTGAGCAAGAATGAGCGTAAAGCATTAGGAATTCCACCAGATAGATATTATGAAGAAGAGTATGAGTTAACGATGAACCCAGTCTTAGGAAGGCCAACACCTGAAAACCTAGAAGGTATTCGTGAGATGATGGAGGCACGGTTTAGACAACGTGTTCCAGGAGATGGTATTGAGAACGATTGGGAATCACGTGGGCCAAATAATGTTGGTGGTAGAACCAGAGGCTTGATGTTTGATCCCAATGATAATACCAACAAAACAGTTTTTGCTGGAGGTGTTAGTGGTGGTTTATGGAAAAACACAGATATCACTAGTGCTGCTACAGTATGGCAGCGTGTAGATTTACCAGATAATCTTAATGTATCTGTAATTGTGGCAGATCCAAACAATCCTAATATTTTTTATGTGGGTACAGGAGAATCATATACAAACGGGGATGTCAGTGGTGACGGTGTTTACCAATCTACTGATGCTGGTAATTCTTGGACTAGAGTTTTAGGAGGTGCAACAGGCCCAACACAATTCGATTCTGCATCAAACATTACAGTTAATTCACCTACAAACGTTTCTGGAGATTACAATTCTAGAGAATCAACAAATTTTGGAGTACAAGCAACTTCAGTTGTTTCAGGAGATTTTGTTTTAGCAAATGATTCGGCATCCGCTAATCCACCTGAAGGTTGTGCAACTTTTGGAGCCGATGCTAGTGGACGTATAGCGATAATACGTAGAGGAGATTGTCCATTTGTAGACAAAGTAAAAAATGCTCAAGATGCTGGTGCTATTGCCGCAATAGTTGTTAACAATGTGGGTGGCGCTCCAATAGATATGGGTGGTACAGATGCAACGATTACAATTCCTGCTGTAATGATATCTTTAGACGATGGTGAACCAATCATAAATGCGATACAAACAGGTATTGTAAACGGTTCTATAAATCCTGCAACAGGTTCTTTTACAGGAACATTAGTGCCAGGAATTCAGCAAATAAATGATATTAAAATTAAAGACAATAATGGTGTATCAGAAGTTTATGTGGCTGCTGGAGATGCTTTCTATGGTTCTGCAAATGTTACTACTTTTTTAGGTGGTACTGAGCTTGGTATTTTCAAATCACTAGACGAAGGTGCTACATGGACAACAACTAATATACCTCAAACTCCTGCCGGTAATGATTATGAACCAAATGATATTGAAATAGCTGCAGATGGAAAAATCTGGATGTCAACCATTGACAGTTCAATATTTGGTGATGGTGGAGGAAGAATTTTTGCATCAGATGATGGGCAAAACTTTCAATTAGAACATACAGTTCCTAATGCAGATAGAAGCCAAATAGCGGTTTCAAAGCAAAATGCTGGTACAATATATGTTTTAGCAGAAGTTCCTGGTGGTGTAGCCATGCAAAGTACAACTGATGGTTTTGCTGCTGATATTTCAGATTTAGACCTACCAAATGATGCAGATAATGGCATTGATGCAAATGATTTCACAAGAGGTCAAGCTTTTTATGATCTACTTTTAGAGGTGGATCCAACAAGTGATCAAACTATTTATGCAGGAGGAATAGATTTATTTAGATCTGGCAACGGTGGACAAGGAACTGGAGGTTCTAGTTGGGAGCAAATTTCAAAATGGTCTAATAATAACAATTTAGCTGGCTTAAACATTCCGTTAGTTCATGCTGACCAACACACTATGATCTTTGCGCCAAATGATGCTTTTACTGCAATTTTCGGAAACGATGGTGGGGTATATTACTCTACATCTGGAGGTTTAACTATACAATCTAGAAACAACGGCTTTGTAACATCTCAATTTTACACAGTTGGAGTAGCACCCACAGGTACTTTTACAGGAGATACAGACCACTTTATTGGAGGGCTACAAGATAATGGAACCCAATTATTTTCTGGCGTAGGAGAAGGAATAAACAGTTCTACAACAGCATTTGGTGGTGATGGAGCATACAGTTTCTTCGATCAAGACGGAACAGATGATTACTACATTACCAACTTTGTTTTTAACAGAGCGGTAAACTTATTTTTTATAAGCGGTGGTAGTGTAAATCTTAATAGTGAGAGCACAAATAATGGTTCTTTTATTAACCCACAAGCTCTAGATTCAAACTTAGATATTTTATATTCTAATTATTCCTCTGGTGGAACTTCTTTAATCAGGAGATATTCAGGAATTAAAAGCTCGGCAACATTAAATAAAAATGATTTTGGAGACCCAATCTTGTTAACAAGTAGACCAACTGCTTTTGATGTTTCTCCTCATACAACAACATCAACTACACTATTAGTAGGAACTGTTTTAGGTGATATTTTAAGAGTAGATAATGCAGATTTAAATCCAGTTTTTACAAGCATAGAAACTAATAATGTTATTGTTGGAAGTATTTCTGATGTAGAATTTGGAGCTAACGAAAACGAAGTTTTTGCAACAGTGCATAATTATGGTGTAAATAATATTTGGTATACGTCTGATGGTGGTACAACTTGGGCAGAAAAAGACGGCGACTTACCAGATTTACCGGTAAAAGCAATACTACAAAACCCTTTCAATCCAGACGAAGTAATCATAGGTACCGAATTAGGTATCTGGTTTACAACAAACTTTTCGGCAGCTAGTCCAAACTGGAATCCAGCTCAAGGCGGAATGTCTACAGTAAGAATTACAGATATAGATTTAAGAGATGATAATGCCATTTACATTTCAACTTACGGTAGAGGTGTATTTTCAGGACAATTTTTAGAAGATCCAGATGCAGATAATGATGGTGATGGTGTCCCAAATATTTCTGATAACTGCCCTAACACATCAAACGCAGATCAAGCCGATATAGACGGAAATGGAATAGGTGACGTTTGTCAAGATACAGATAATGACGGCGTGTTAGATATCAATGATAACTGCCCAGATAACGTAAACGCAGACCAAACTGATGCTGATGGAGATGGTATTGGGGATGTTTGCCAAGATGGTGACGGTGATGGTGTTGTAGATGGAGAAGATAATTGCCCAGATAATGCCAATGCCGACCAGCAAGATTTAAATAATAATGGTATTGGTGATGTCTGTGACGAGAGTTACGAAAACCCTAATAACATCACTTTAGAGATTAGATCTGAGACTTGTGAGAATCAAGATAATGGCCAGGTTACAATCACTGTTTTACAAACATTTGTAAACTATACGGTAACTCTAATAGGTAATGGAGTTAATCTGACTCAAAATATTGCAGGAGCAAATAATACTGTAAGGTTTAATGATATTTCGGTAGGTTCCTATACAGTTTGTGTTAATGTTGATGGTAGAGATTTTGAACAATGTTTCGAAATTAATATAGACGCAGCGCCAGCTTTAGGAGGTGTTTTTAGTCTTGTAAATAATAATAATAATCCTAATGACACCAATTCTCGATCAACAGCCGTTAACATAGATACTGGTACAGCACCATTTACGGTAAGATTTAATGATGAAGTCATTATGGTAACCAGCGAGAGCTCTTTTAATGTTGAAACTACAACTTCTGGTGTTATTGAAATTTCTTCATCAATAGCTTGTGAAGGTAAACTTAGCAGAACAATAGAAGATACGATGCCATTACAATTAAGCTTTGGGCCAAACCCTGTAATTAATAACTTGAGAATTAATATCCCTAATGCGCCAGAAAACGGTGTTGATGTTCAAGTATTTGATGTTCATGGAAAACAAGTTATTAATCAACAATATACTGTTCAGAACAGTTCATATATCAATGTTCCTTTTGGTAACCTTACACAAGGTTTATACTTTGTACAACTGGATATAGAAAACTCTGAAATGATTAAAATCATTAAAAAATAACAAGATGAAAAAGGAAATAAAATTAATAGCATCATTATTCTCGATATTACTATTGGTAGCATGTGGCGGTAGCAATGATGGCCCACCACCCAATACTGCACCAACTAGAGTAACTCAAGTTACGTTCCCAACAGCTAATTTGTTATGTATAGATAATACCATAAATTTTCAATGGAATGCCTCTACAGATGCTGACGGAGACCCAATAACGTATAGAATTATTATTGCAACAGACAGAGACCTTAATAATGTTGTCGAAAATAGAACAACCACAACCAATAGTGTTACAATAACACTGCAACAAGGTGTTGCATATTATTGGACTGTTACTGCAATTGATAATGCCGGAGGAGAATCTGAAGCTTCAACAACTTTAGCATTTTTTACCTCAGGTCCTGGAATTACCAATTACGCACCGTTTACAGCTGCAGTTGACGAGCCAGCAGATGAAAGCACAGTTTCTGCTGGAACCGTAAACCTTAAATGGGTTGGAGGAGATACCGATGTAGGGGATACATTAACATACGACTTGTATTTTGGATTAGCAATGGTCCCACCTTTAGAATCAGCAGGACTTACTTCTGAGAACGCTAATGTGACTACAACCGGAGGGAATACCTATTATTGGCGTGTAGATTCAATCGATAATTCTGGCGTAAAAACTATTGGGCAGATTTGGTCTTTCGACGCTAATTAAAAATATGGCATGGCTATTGAAAAGGGATAGTTATTACAAAAAGCTTTCACTATGAAAAGGATACGTAAAACATTTAGATTTTTATCTCTAGCAATTATTTCTGTTAGCTTTTCGCAATGCGCAAGTACTATAAAATTCCAGAAAGAAGCCCCTATCAGTTTTGGAGAAGTATACTGTCAAAATTGGGTTGCTGGTGTAAAAGGTGGAGGCTCAGGCACCAATATTTTTATTAAAACAGAATCAAATGATTTGGTTTTAGATAGTGTTTATTTTAGAGGAAAGGTTTCTAAATTAGAAACAAAACCAGGCAACAAACAGTTATTTATAGGACGCTTTTTGTCAACTTCAAATACAGAAAAGTATAATTTCGGAACTACTAGTAGTGATAAAAGAAATGATGAAAATTTCCCATTTACGCTACAGAATAGCGAATGTGTGGTCAGCTACACAGTAGATGAGAAAATAAATTACTATAAATTAGGCAATATTATCCAAAGACAAACAGACGCTTTGCCAATGTCAACGCTTCCAAACAAAAATTAAGTGTTAACTATATAATCAAAACCTCACAATAACAGTGAGGTTTTTTTGTTTTAAAACAGTATTTTAGAGCATTATTTATAGGATTTGAGCGTACTTCAAAAGTTTTTTAAAGACACAGTTATTTATGGATTGGCAATTGTTTTGCCTCGCCTAATTAATTTCTTGTTAGTCCGTTTACATACAGATGTTTTACCAAACGAAGGCTATTCAGAAAACACAGAATTCTATATTGTAGCCGCATTTTTTAATGTGGTATTAACCTATGGTTTAGAAACCTCTTTTTTCAGATTTTTCAGTAAACAACAAGAGAAAGACAAGGTTTTATCAACATCTTTAATTTCTATTATAACAACGACTTTTGTTTTTGGAATTGTCCTATTTGTTTTTAGAGATGCCATTTCCAAAACACTCAGAATCAATACCGATTTTTACAATCTATTAGTTTCAATAACCCTTATCGATACCATGGTTGTTATTCCATTCGCTTACCTGCGTGTTACCGGAAGACCTATAAAATTTGCATTATTAAAACTAATCAATGTATTAATAATAGTAGTGCTCAATATACTACTACTTTCAATTACCTATGGTTCGGAAAGCCTTAGAGGCCTATTTAATGTTAGTAATCCTGTAGAGTATATTTTTATAGCAAACCTCATAGCCAGTGGTTTTATTCTACTTATGGTGTTGCCATATATGTTTAAAACTAAATTTATTTTCGACACATCTATTTTTAAACAACTCATTAATTACGGTTTACCAATAATGGTAGCTGGTTTGGCATTTGTAATCAACGAGAATTTAGATAAATGGTTATTACCTTCTTATGAAGGCGAATGCATCAACGGCGCTTATAGTGCATGTTATAAGTTAGCAGTTTTTATGACCCTTTTCATTCAAGCATTCCGTATGGGAGCAGAACCTTTTTTCTTTAACCATTCTGACAAAGCAAACGCTAAAGAAACCTATGCGACAATTCTAAAATATTTTACGATAGTTGGGACTTTGGGTCTCATTATCGTTACTGTTTATATCGATGTATTGAGACCTATTTTTATTAAAAAAGAAAGCTATTTATTGGCTTTAGACATTGTGCCAATTGTATTATTAGCAAACTTGTGTTTAGGTATTTATCATAACCTTTCTATTTGGTATAAGCTCACGGATAAGACGCGTTACGGTATGTATATTTCTTTGATTGGCGCAGTAATTACAATTGGATTTAACGTCGTATTTATTCCAAAATTAGGCTTTATGGCTTGTGCTTACGCTACACTTTTAGCTTATGGTTTGATGATGCTTATTTCTTTAGGCTTAGGCAGAATGCATTATCCGGTGCCTTACGATTTTAAAAGAATAGCGATGTATTTACTTTGCGGGACTTTGATTTCATTCTTAAGTTATTATCAATTTGACAGAGATATTTTAATAGGAACCGTATTTTTGTGTGCCTTTGTGATAGCGGTCGTTTTGCTTGAAAAAAAGGACTTGAAACGAATTTTGAAAAAGTAAATATGAAGATTAAAGTTATAAACAAATCCAATCACGATTTACCACATTACGAAACCATAGCATCAGCTGGAATGGATTTACGTGCAAATATTTTAGAACAAATAACCTTAAAACCTTTAGAACGCACCATTGTAAAAACAGGTTTATTTATTGAGTTACCACTAGGAATAGAAGCGCAAGTACGTCCACGTAGTGGCTTAGCTGCAAAAAAAGGGATTACAGTACTTAATGCACCGGGGACAGTCGATGCAGATTATAGAGGTGAAATAGGCGTGATTTTAGTCAATCTTTCTAATGATGATTTTGTAATAGAAAATGGAGAACGTATTGCACAATTAGTCATCGCAAAACACGAACGTGCAGAATGGGAACAAGTAGAATCCTTATCAGAAACATCTCGTGGTAAAGGTGGTTTTGGAAGTACGGGCGTAAAATAATTTGAGATGTCATTCAGCGCAAGGCGAAGAATCTCAACTAAATAATTAATAAAGAATCAATTCAAAGCATGAAGATAATAGTACCAATGGCAGGTCGTGGTTCACGATTGAGACCGCATAGTTTAACAGTACCAAAACCATTAATTCCGGTTGCAGGTCAACCCATAGTTCACAGATTAGTAAAAGATATTGCCAAGGTTTTAAAACAGCCTATCGAGGAAATTGCATTTGTACTTGGCGATCCCGCTTTTTTTGGAGATGACGTTGTTACTAGTTTAAAGCAATTAGCAGAAAGCTTAGGAGCAAAAGCATCAATTTACAGACAAGACCAACCTTTAGGTACTGGTCACGCAATTATGAGTGCAGAGCCTTCTTTATCTGGCCCAGCCGTAATTGCTTATGCAGATACACTGATTCGTGCTGAGTTTGATTTAGATCCAGAAGCTGATAGCGTTATTTGGACAAAACGTGTTGCGAATCCTGAAGCTTATGGTGTAGTAAAGTTAAATGACAAACAAGAAATCGTTGAGCTAGTTGAAAAGCCAGATGCTTTTGTTAGTGACCAAGCCGTCATAGGTATCTATTATTTCAAAGATGTAGCGGTATTAAAATCGAAGCTTCAAGGGGTATTGGATGAAAACGTTATGAATGGCGGAGAGTATCAAATCAATGACGGTATAAAACGTATGATGGCAGATGGAAGAGTTTTTAAGACTGGAACGGTTGACGAATGGATGGATTGCGGGAATAAAGCCGTAACGCTTGAAACCAACACCAAAATGTTAGGTTTTTTAAAGTCCGATGGAGAAGAAAAATTAGTTGATGATTCCGTTGTTTTAGAAAATTCAACAATCATCGAACCTTGTTTCATTGGTCAAAATGTAGTGCTTAAAAACAGTACTATTGGACCTAATGTTTCCATAGGAAATGGAACAACTATAGAGAACTCAGTCGTTAAAAATAGTTTAATCCAGACGCAAACTACTATTAAAAACGCTACATTAGACCAAGCCATGATTGGTAATCACGTAAAGTATAATGGTGAGTTTACTAAAATTAGTATTGGTGATTATTCACAAATGGAATAAAATTTGAATAGCTATTTGTAGTGAAACATAAATCGAACATAGCCATACTAGTTTTAGTGCTTTTTCTAGTACCAATATTTACGTTGGCACAAGATAAACTAGGAGATGAACCTGAGGACGATTTAGGAAATATTAGTGACGATTATCAAGAACACTTCTTCGAAGCACTTAAACAAAAAGGTATTGAAAACTATAAACGTGCTATCGTAGCTCTTGAAAAATGTTTAGATATAGATGACACAAAGCCGGTTATATATTTTGAGTTAGGTAAAAACCACAATACACTTAATAATTTTGGAGCAGCAGAAGAGGCTCTTAAAAAAGCCATTTCAATGCAACCAGATAACGAGTGGTTTTTAGACGAGCTTTATGATGTGTACTATAAGCAGGACGATTTTGATAATGCTATAAAAACAGTCAAACAATTAGTCAAATACCATCCTGATTATAAAATGGATTTGGCGACGATTTACATTCAAAAAGGAAAATATAATCAAGCTTTAAAAGTTCTTGACGAGCTTGACCAAACTTTAGGCACTAATGAAGTCAGAGATCAAATGCGTAACACAATATACAGAGAAACTGGGGCTGCTAGTGACAGAATAGATAATCTTAAAGAACGTATTGCTGCTGATCCAAATAATGAGAACAATCATTTACAACTTATTTACAGATATAGTCAAACAGGAAAAACTAATAAAGCTTTTGATGCTGCAAAAGAGTTATTAGAAATACAACCAGAATCTAAATTGGTGCATTTGGCATTATATAAGTTTTATCTTGATGATAACGAAATAGAAAAAGCGATTTTATCAATGAAATTGGTCTTAAATACACCTGAAATTGACGAAGAAGTAAAGTCAAAAGTGCTTAAGGATTTTTTGTCTTTTGTTGAGAAAAATCCAAAACATCAAAAGGATTTAATCGAAGCAACAGATAATGAAGACATCGAAAAGAATGCCAAGTCACTATCGAATTTAGGCACCTATTATCTTAAAACAGGCGACAAGCAAAAGGCACTCAAAAATTATAAAGAAGCTTTAAAACAAAACCCAAGTGATTTTAAATTATTACGAGACGTTATTTTATTACATCTCGAACTCAAACAATTTAAAGAAGCTTTAAAACAAAGTGAAATCGCTCTAGAATTTTACCCTGCTCAGCCAATTCTATATTTACTTAATGGTGTTTCAAACATTAATCTTAGCGTACCTAAAAAGGCAATCGATAGTTTAGAAACGGGACTTGATTTCCTAGTCGAAAACCCAACAATGGAAAGAGATTTTTACATGCAACTTAGTGAAGCTTATAAGTTAACCAATAATAATGCAAAGTCAAAAGCGTTTGCTATAAAGGCACAAGCCATAAAAGAACAGAAATAAAAATGAAACAATTTCTCAAATATAAGATTACTTCTATACTCATTTTAGGCCTAGTCATGATGAGCTTTTTGGGTTGTAAATCTACAAGGGCAATCGCATCATCAGGAGAAGCGAGTTCAGACTTGTCTTCTAAGCAACTGATAAAAGCCCATAAAAAAAACGATGTAAACTTTAAAACATTACAAGCAAAAGCTAAAATTGATATCACTCAAGGCGAAAAAAAGAAAGGAGCTACATTTAATCTTCGAATCCAAAAAGATAAGATAATATGGTTAAGTGCGCCGTTAGGTTTGGCAAGGATGAAAATTACACCAGACCAAGTTCAATTTTATAACAAAACAGATAACACGTATTTTGATGGCAATTACCAATTGTTAAGTGACTTTGCGGGCTTTGAATTAGACTTCAAGAAAGTACAAAACATATTAATGGGGCAAGCCATTTATGACTTAAAAGAAAAACCGCATGAGGTAAATATTCAGGACAACTCTTATGTGCTTCAGCCTAAAACACAAGATGTATTATTAGAATTATTTTATTTAATGAATGCGTCGCATTTTAAACTAAATTCTTTACAAATGGCACAATCAGTAAAGCGAAGATTTCTTCAAGTAGATTATAAATCTTACCAAGACGTTGATAAGAACGTTATCCCAAAAGAAATCAAAATTATTGCTGTTGAAGACACTGATGAAGCATTAATTGATATGGAAATTAAATCGGTAACGCTTAATGGCGAAGTACGTTTTCCTTTCAGAATTCCTTCAGGTTATACAGAAATTGAATTGAATTAATATGCGATTACAAAGCATCTTCATAATAGTAATAGTAGCATTGTTTTCAGCATCATTTGTATCTGCACAAAGTCAGAAACAAAAACAACTTGAAGCCAAGCGACAACGTCTACTAAAGGAAATATCTCAACTTAATTCGCTAAACAGAGCCAATAAAACAAAAGAAAAATCTGTTGTCTCTCAGGTTGAAGATGCCAACTACAAAATAAGAGTACGTCAAAATTTGATTAAGGTATCTAATGAGCAAGCCAATCAATTAACAAGAGACATTAATAACAATCAAAAAAAAATCACTCAACTTAGAAATCAATTAAAAGAATTAAAAGACGATTATGCGAAAATGGTTGTAAAGTCTTATAAAAGCAAGTCTGAACAAAGTAAAGTCATGTTTTTATTGTCATCAGATAACTTTAAACAAGCGTATAAACGTCTTCAGTACATTAATCAATACAAAGAATATCAGAAAAAACAAGCCGAAGATATCAAAGTGAAAACACAAGATTTGCAAAAGCTAAATTTAGAATTAGCTGAACAAAAGGAAATCAAAAAGAAGTTGGTCGTAGAAAACCGCAAAGTAAAAAAAGAGTTAGAGTTTGAGATGAAAATGCAACAAGATTTAATGGTGTTGATTAGAAAGGATATCAAAAAGTACGCTGCGGAGATTAGTAAAAAACGACAAGAAGCAGACCGAATAGACAAAGAAATAAATCGTTTGATTCGTGAAGCAATTGTCGCATCAAATAAAAAAGCTGGGAAAACAACGTCCACAGGAAAGTTTGTCTTGACACCAGCAGCCAAAAAATTAGCTGCCAATTTTGAGTCTAATAAAGGAAAACTACGTTGGCCAGTCGATAGAGGTGTTATAAAAAGTAAATACGGATTACAACGCTCAATTACTGATAGAACTGTGAAGAATAACTATAGAAGTATTTATATCTCAACAGAAAAAAATGCCAATGTCAAAGCAGTTTTCAAAGGAGAGGTTTATAAAATTATGGTCATCAAAAACGCAAATCCTGCTGTAATGATTAGCCATGGAAGCTATATTACAGTATATATGAATATGTCTAAGATTAATGTAAAGTCAGGTGACAAAATCGAAACAGGACAAACCATTGGCGAAGCATTTACCAATAAATCTTCTGGGGAAACCTTATTGGGCTTTAGAGTCTATAAAAATGATGCAACTCAAAACCCTGAATATTGGTTATCTAAAAACTAAATATTAACGATGACGTAACCGTTTTTTGTTTTACTGTAACGCTTTCCGTTCCAGACATAATAACGTTTCCCATTTATACGAACCACTTTGTGGTTTCTTGGTAATTTATTTACCACTGTAACATTAGCAGGTTGCCTTAAAATTACGCGACGAGCACAAGAGTTAAGACTCAAAAAGAAAATAAGGCCCAATAAAATAAGTAGATTCTTCATCATTAAAAGATTTAGGTTTAATAATGAATAAGACTACAAAAAAGGCAATAGGTTTAATTACTGAAACAAAGCTTTTAGTTCAGTGGCATCTGTAGCTTTCATTTTACCGGCAATAACTAAGCTCAATTGTTTGCGCCTCAAGGCAGCGTCAAAACGCTCTTTTTCTAATTCTGTTTCAGGGATTAGCTCAGGTACTTTTACTGGACGCCCAGTTTCGTCAACAGCCACAAAGGTATAGATAGCCTCATTGGCTTTAATACATTCACCAGATTCACGGTCTTCAATCCATACATCCATATATACTTCCATAGATGATGTAAAAGCACGAGACACTTTAGCCTCAATAGTGACTACACTTCCAACAGGAACCGAACGATTAAATGCGACATGATTTACAGAAGCTGTGACGACTATTCTTCGGGAATGACGACGTGCAGCAATACTTGCACAACGGTCCATCCGCGCCAATAGTTCACCTCCAAATAGGTTGTTTAATGGATTTGTTTCGCTCGGTAAAACGAGGTCTGTAACTATAGTTTTTGATTGAAATGCGGTTCTTGATTCCATAAGCTATATGATTCAACACAAAGGTAAATTAAAAAGTATGAAGTGAGTAATAAGCAGTATTAAGTTTTAGCTAAAGAGAATAAATTATTTATTCAAGTTTTGCACTAATAACCATGCATCTTTATTATGTGCTTTTCTGATGACATATAAAGAGCGTTGAGCTTCAGCTCTATTATCGTAACTAGAGTATACAACCTGATGTAATCCAAAACGATTTACACCTATTTTACGAGCTTTATAACCCAATACTTTAAGTTGTTCTACTTTTTTATCAGAGTTGCCTTCTATTCTAAAAGCTCCAGCAACAACATGGTAATTACCCATTTGCTTTTCTACTGAGAATGTAGCAGCTGGTAAAGGATTACTTATAAAAAATGTGGCTTCTTGTATTTCAGCTTCAATCTGAGTGGTAGCTTTTTGTTGTGCAACTTGGTTGTGCTCGTTTACAGAATCATTATAGATTTTACCAGTACCCAAACCACCTAACCCTAAAACAATAATTGCAGCTGCAGCATATTTTAACCAGTTGCTAGAACGTTTTTTAGCCGTTAAAACTATAGGCAATTTACCTTCAATAACCTCAATTTCTTGTTTACATACTTCTCGTGTAACATCGTTTGCATTAAAGTGTGATAACCCAAAAGCATCAGTTAAGTAATTGATATGGTAAGATGGATTAAAGACTATACTACCTTCCGTATTTAGTAGTAAATCTCCAATATTATTAAATGATATTGTTTCCCCATCAATCAAATAAGATTTAATAGCTTTGACTTGTTTGTTAACTTTTTCAACTGCGACTTGGTATGGTACCTTTTCAACTTCGGCAATATAATTTACTAAAAGCCCATCATTATTTTGAAGTTGCTCATTAAAAGACAACACTTTTTTTGGTGGATAAAAGGTATGAGTAGATTGGTGTATTTTAGCAGAAATGCGATTAGTCAAAAACGCACCAAAACCTGGTACGGTTACACAATCGTATCTATATAATAAATCACTGATGTAAGTTTCTAATTGCATATACACAAATTTATAAAATTTTGTATTCTATCAACCTGTTGACGCACTAATTTATTAACATCGTAAAAAATGTTATTTTTAATGTTTATTCAAAATTTAAATGACAGAAGATCAATTCATAAATATTTTAGCACTCCAACATGTTCCTAAAATAGGTTCAACCACGGCTAAAAAATTAATCGCACATTGTGGAAGTGCCGAAGCTGTTTTTAAAGAAAAGAAAAGTAATATTCTGAAAATTGATAGGATTGGAACTGTTACTATTGAAGGCTTGTTTGATAGCATTCATTTTGAAGAAGCTAAAAATGAATTACGTTTTATAAAAGACAATAATATAGGCTATACGTGTTTTACAGATTCAGATTATCCTGAACGTTTAAAACACTGTATTGATGCACCATTGTTGTTATTTCAGTCAGGGAATATTAACCTCCACAACAAACGAATAATTAGTGTTGTCGGTGCCAGAAAGATTACAAAAAGCGGTATTGCCTTTTGCGAGAAACTTGTTGAAGAATTAACTCCTTATGACCCAGTAATTATTTCGGGATTTGCTTACGGTACAGATATAACTGCACACAAAGCAGCCTTAAAAAACAACCTACAAACTATTGGATGTTTAGCACATGGCTTGAACCAAATTTACCCAAAAATCCACAAAAAGTATATGGTAGATGTCGAAAAACATGGCGGATTTTTTACAGACTTTTGGAGTACTGATGCCTTTGATAGAAACAATTTTTTAAAACGAAACCGAATTATTGCAGGACTTAGCGAAGCTACAATTGTTATAGAATCTGCAGAAAAAGGCGGAAGCTTAGTTACTGCCGATATTGCAAACTCTTATAATAGAGATGTTTTTGCTGTCCCGGGGAGAACAACGGATAGTCAAAGTGTAGGTTGTAATAATCTAATTAAAGCCAATCAAGCTCATTTATTGTCAAACCCTTTGGATGTACCATATTTATTAGGGTGGGAATTAGACCATCAACAAAAACCAATAGCCCAAAAACAACTGTTTGTAGAATTAGAGCCAGATGAGAAAATCATCTATAATTACCTAAAAGAAAACGATAAAGAATTACTCGATGTTATTGCATTACATTGCAATATGCCTACTTATAAATTAGCAGGATTATTATTAAACATGGAATTGAAAGGCGTTATTAGACCTTTGCCAGGTAAGTTGTTTGAGGTGATTTAATAACCAACCTTTTCTCTAACACGGTTTAAAACTTTTTTAGCAACACCGCTAGCTTTTTCAGCACCAACTTTTAAAGCAGCATCAACTTCATTGAGGTTAGCCATGTAGTAATTGTAGCGTTCTCTAGCTTCAGCAAAACGTTCTAAAATTAATTCGTACAGTGCTTGTTTGGCATGACCATAACCATAATTGCCATTTTCGTAGTTGGCTTTCATTTCAGTAATTGCATTGTCATCTGCTAACAGACTATAAATCGCAAAGCAATTACAATTCGACCAATCTTTTGGTTCTTCGAGTGGTGTACTATCTGTTTGGATAGACATAATTTGCTTGCGGAGTTTCTTTTCTGGCAAAAAGATATCTATAATATTGCCTTTACTCTTACTCATTTTAGCACCATCCGTACCAGGAATAAGCATCGTGTCTTTTTGGACATCAGCTTTTGGTAGGACAAAAGTTTCACCACCAATTTTTACATGAAAACGAGACGCTACATCGCGTGTCATTTCAATATGTTGTTCTTGGTCTTTTCCAACAGGGATAATTTCGGCATCATATAATAAGATGTCTGCAGCCATTAACATAGGATAGGTAAACAAGCCCGCATTGACATCTTCTAATCTATCGGCTTTGTCCTTAAAGCTATGTGCTAAAGTCAAACGTTGATATGGGAAGAAACAGCTTAAATACCAAGATAATTCTGTCACTTGTGGCACATCGCTTTGTCTGTAAAACACGGTTTTATTAATATCTAAACCAAATGCCAACCAAGTTGCAGCAGTCGAGTAGGTGTTTTGTCTTAAGGTTTCGGCATCTTTTATTTGCGTTAACGAGTGCATATCTGCAATAAACAAATACGAATCGTTAGCTTCGTTTTTTGCTTTTTCAATTGCTGGTAATATTGCACCTAAAATATTACCTAGATGTGGTGTGCCTGTGCTTTGTATTCCTGTTAGTATTCTTGCCATGCTAACTTCCCACTAAAGCGGGAATCTCTTTAAGATTAAAATTTACTTGATATTGAAAACAAAGGTAATTTTTTCTGTTATACTATTTAATTTATTTGTCTAGTTTTGGGCAGATGAAACACTAAGTTATAATTTTTTCAATTTTTTGTGGATAATATTATGAGTGTAACATCTGACGAAATGAAAAAAATATAAAACACTGATGAAATTCTTCAAGTATATTTTCTGGATTTTTTACCGTATTTGGTTTTACATTTTGGTGGCAATTCCGATTTTGGTGTTGCTTCCTTTTTTATTGGTGTCAATATCCAGAGAGCAGTGGTATCCATATTTCTTTAAACTAGCGCGTTTATGGGCCAAATTTATTTTGGTTGGTATGGGTTATAATTATAAGATAGAAAGATTACAAACGCCAGATACTAAAGCAAGTTATATGTTTGTGGCTAATCATACATCAATGACAGACATAATGCTTATGCTAACATCGGTTAAAAACCCATTTGTGTTTGTTGGGAAAAAGGAATTGGCAAAGATTCCGCTATTTGGATTTTTTTACAAACGCACTTGTATTTTGGTAGACAGAAGTAGTTCTAAGAGTCGACAAGCTGTTTTTTTGAGAGCACAACGTCGATTAAGACAAGGTTTGAGTATTTGTATTTTTCCTGAAGGCGGCGTACCAGATGAATCTATTGTTTTAGATACTTTTAAAGATGGTGCATTTAGAATGGCCATCAATCAACATATACCTATTGTACCGATGACATTTTATGATAATAAAAAACGTTTTTCATTTTCATTTTTTAGTGGTAGTCCAGGTAAAATGCGTGTCAAAATTCATAAGTTCTTCTCTACGGAAGGATTGACAATTGACGATACAAGAACATTGAATGATACTGTTAGGACTTTAATCTTAGAAGATTTATCCAAAGACCAGAAACTTATAAATTAAAAAAGTCGCTCAAACCACTGAGCGACCTTTTACAAGTTATTGCCATCATTGCTTAATTGAGTTTACAATAACTACCAACTAAAAAAACCTAAAACTAAGCCTAGAATTTAAAGCTTAAACCTGTATATACGCCAATAAAAAATGGTTTAAAATCACCTGATGTATTATTGAACGTATTTAATTGATACTTGAATTTTGGTTCAAGATTTATATTAATTTTTTCTGATAAACGATAATCAACACCAACGCCAAAATTGGCACTAAAACTTGTGTTATTAAAGTTGTTGGCCACGCCAATTAAAGTACTTTGACCATTGATGTCTGCCGAGATTTCGTTCTCGTTAAGTAAAAGGGTACTAAATCCACCACTTAGATTTACACCAAGTTTTTTGTCTATCACACGATACTCAACTTCCAAAGGAATTTCTATAAAACCAAAACGTTGTTCTAAACTACCGGTTTGTAATGTGTTAATAGCTTCTGGCACTGAGTTTTGAGAAATTCTTGGGCGACTAATAAGCATTAAAGAGGCATAGTTAACGTCGCTATTAAGTTGGACATTTTGCAGTCTGCTAGAAGCTGCGTCAGAGTTTGCAGAAAATGAATTATCTGACAATACAATAACATTATTAGTCGTGTTATTAAAACTAACGCGATTAATTCCTGCAGTAATTTTAAGCCTATTATTTACAGCATAACTTCCTTTAACTCCATAGCTCATACTAATATCACTAGTAGTAGTATTAGAATCAAACTGAGCATCAATCGAAGAGCCTTTACCTAAAGAATTGAAATAAACCGGCGCAACATTGGGCGCAATACTCCACCGGCGGATTTCTCTTTCTTCTTCATTATTAGTTTTTGCCTCAGCAATTGCCTCTTCTATGTCGTGGCCTTTATCTTTTTCTGCTATTTTTTCAGATATTTCAGTAAATATGGTTCCTTCTGTATTAGAAGTATTACTAACAGTTTTATCTGTTTTTACAACAGCATTAGTTTCGTTTGAGTCAGAATTTAAAATGGCTTTAATCTCTTCTTGAGACTTAAGCTGAATTTTATTTTCTGCTTCAGTTTTATTCTTTTGTACGTATTTATTTGAAGTTGAGGTGATAGATTTTCCATTAGGTTCTATACCACTTACTGATGAAAACGTTTCTTTCTGTTTTTTAGTTGAGGTAGAATTTTGAACTGCAACTACAGTATTATTTTTGCTAGAGTTTGAATTTAAAAGCGGTGATTTTGAATAAGCATCTTTTCCTTGATTATCCTCGTTTTTAATCGAATTACCCTTTTCTAAATTATCTGAAGCGATAATAGTATTTTCTTTTTGTAAAGCGGCGTCTTTATCTGATTTTTTATTGTTCTCTATTTCAGTATTATTAGAATCAGAGTCTGCAACAACTGTTGTATCATCAGTATTATTAAAAGTAGTTCCAATAGCAAACATAAGCACAAGTACAGCTGCAACGCCACCAAGTTTCCACAAAATCGGTATGATGCGTTGCTTTTTCTTTTTCTTATCAAGTCTAGCTTCAATGCCTTCCCAAAGCTTGTCGTTTGGCATAACATCAAAATCCCTAAACTTTTCTTGAAACAGTCTGTCGATATGTTTTTTATCGCTCATTTTTATAAGGATTGCGAATTTACACTCGCTTTATAGTCTTTAATTTTTTGTTTTAAAATCATCCTCGCACGTGCTAGGTTTGATTTTGATGTGCCATTAGATATTTCTAACATTTTACCAATTTCGTTATGCGAAAAACCATCCATAACGTATAAGTTAAACACCAACCGATAACGGTCTGGTAAATCCTGAATAATCTGAAGTAAAAAATCTAAGTCTACTTCATCATTACCAATTTCTATATCTACATCTTCAATCGCACTTTCATCAATTAAGCTATAAACTTGCACTTTTCGATAACGCTTTAAAGCAGTGTTAATAGCTATGCGTTTTATCCAACCTTCAAAAGAACCTTTGTTTTTGTATTGTTCTATTTTATTAAAAATAGTTACAAACGCATCCTGTAAATTATCTTCTGCCTCGACATAGTTTTTTGAATACTTGAGGCATATGGAGAACAATCTACTGGCATAAAGCTTATATAATTGACTCTGAGCACTAGCATTCTTTTTTTTACAGTCTCTAATGAGTTCTTGTAAACTCAAGGGGTTGAGGGGATTTAATTTAATATTTACTCTACGACTGGCACTTCTACTATCAAATAATCGTCTTGTCCATTCGGACTACTTCCTTGATAAAACTGAAATATGTATGGGCCAGTACTTAATACTAAAAAGTCAAATGACACTGAAGCTTCTTCAGCGTTTGTTGAGCAATCTGGGTCATTGTATACCGTGTCTACAACAGCTACCGTTCTTGTATTTCCGTCAGGTTGAAATATAAAGTCGTTAAACTCGTGACATCCGTTAGGTCTCAAGTAATCAACAGTAATTTCATAGGTTTCTCCTAATGTAAATTCGGCAGGTACATCTACACTTGTAATAGACATTATCTCTAATTCAAAGTTTATATCTCTTCCATCATTAATCTCACATGATAGTAGCGTTCCTAAAACAAATAATACGAGTAATTTTTTCATTTTTTTCATTTAAAATTTATGTTTGCTATGGGCAAGATGCAAAAAACTTTAAAAGGTTGCGTCTAAAAACAAAAAAATCCTGAAAATTTTCAGGATTTTTTATTAGGCTTCTATTTCATTAACTTTTGCCCTTACTTTTTCTTCTAGTTCATCCATCAATTCAGGATTATCTTTTATTAATGCTTTTACGGCATCCCGGCCTTGGCCGAGTTTAGTATCGTCATAGCTAAACCATGACCCCGCCTTTTTAATAATATCGTGTTCTACAGCAATATCTAGGATCTCTCCAACTTTAGAAATACCCTGACCATACATAATATCAAATTCTGCTAATTTAAAAGGTGGAGCGACTTTATTTTTTACAACTTTCACTCGCGTTTTGTTACCCATTACAGTACTATTGCTATCTTTAATTTGAGTAGAACGTCTTATATCCAAGCGGACAGAAGCGTAAAACTTAAGGGCATTACCACCAGTAGTCGTTTCTGGGTTGCCAAACATAACACCAATTTTTTCACGTAATTGATTAATGAAAAACATTGTACAATTAGTTTTACTAATCGATCCTGTCAATTTTCTCAAGGCTTGAGACATTAAACGTGCATGTAATCCCATTTTAGAATCTCCCATTTCTCCTTCAATTTCACTTTTAGGAGTCAATGCAGCAACAGAATCTATAACAATAATATCAATTGCACCAGAGCGCACTAAATTGTCTGCAATCTCTAAAGCTTGCTCTCCATTATCTGGCTGAGAAATAATTAGGTTCTCTAAATCAACACCTAACTTTTCAGCATAAAAACGGTCAAAAGCATGCTCTGCATCAATGAAAGCAGCAATTCCACCCGCTTTTTGTGCTTCAGCGATAGCGTGTAATGTTAATGTGGTTTTACCAGAAGATTCTGGGCCATATATTTCAATAACTCTTCCTCTAGGATAGCCTCCAACGCCTAATGCAATATCTAATCCAAGTGAACCTGAAGAAATCGCATCGACATCTTCAATGGCTTGGTCACTCATTTTCATTACCGTTCCTTTTCCGTAAGCCTTATCTAACTTGTCTAACGTTAGTTTAAGCGCCTTTAATTTTGCATCTTTTTCACTACTCATGTATTCAGTTTTTTGCTATTAATCTTGAAGGTAAAAATAAGACTTCTTTTAACAGATTACAATTTAAGACGCAACCATTTTATAGTTTCTGCATCTACTAATTGAAAAAGGAAAAAATTGCTATGAAAAAGCTTTTGATTTTGGATTAAAAATTTTAGAAATGGGATTTTTAGCAAAAATTATTTTCAGTAAAACTTTAGGTGTGACAACAGCTGTTTTAGTTTTCGGTTGTTGCAAAGCCGATGGTGGTTTGCTCGTTTTAGTATGATTTAATTATAAATTAATATTAATAACGAGTTAGTCCTCAAAAAAGTACTTTGATTTTTATCAAAGTGCTTTTTTCGTTTAAAAAATTACCTTTGTACCTGAAAATAAATTCTTTAACCTTAAAACATTAGTATAGCATGCAACTGTACAATAACTTAAGCGGCAAGGAAAGAGCAGAACTTATCGAAAAAGCGGGCAAAGACCGTTTGACAATCTCTTTCTACAAATACGCAAAAATCGGAAACCCCGAACTTTTTAGAAATCACTTATTTATCAATTGGAATGACATAGATGTACTTGGACGTATTTATGTTGCTCATGAAGGTATTAATGCGCAGTTGTCTGTTCCTGCAGATAATTTTCAATTGTTTAAAAACCACTTAGATTCTATTACGTTCCTTGAAAATGTAAGATTAAATATTGCTGTTGAGCACGATAATTTTGCTTTTTTAAAACTAAAAGTTAAAGTCCGAAATAAGATAGTCGCCGATGGTTTAAATGATGATACTTTTGATGCTACAAATAGAGGTGTACATGTTAATGCAAAAAAGTTTAATGAACTCATTGAAGATCCTGATACAGTTTTAGTAGACATGCGTAATCATTACGAGAGCGAAATAGGACATTTTAAAAATGCAGTGACTCCAGATGTAGACACCTTTAGAGAATCTTTAGATTTAATTGAAGAAGATTTAAGAGCGCATAAGGAAGATAAAAAATTAGTGATGTACTGTACTGGAGGCATACGTTGCGAAAAAGCTAGTGCTTACTACAAACACAAAGGTTTTAAAAATGTATTTCAACTTGAAGGCGGCATAATTAACTACGTCCGCCAAATTGAAGCCCAAGGTTTAGAAAATAAATTTATCGGCAAAAACTTCGTATTTGATCAACGCCGTTCAGAACGAATTTCAGAGGATGTGATTTCTAATTGCCATCAATGTGGCGAACCTGCAGATATGCATACAAATTGTGCTAACGAGGCTTGTCATCTTTTGTTTATCCAATGCGATAATTGTAAAGAAAAAATGAATAATTGCTGTTCAACTAACTGTATGGAAATAATTGAATTATCCTATGAGGAGCAAAAGGCATTACGGAAAGGTCAAGGAAACAGTAACGATATCTTTAAAAAAGGACGTACAGAACATTTGCCATATAAAAAGGATTTACGAAATATATTTGATACTTTAAAGAAGTAAGATCAAAGCCTTGAAGATCTATTTAAGGCTTTTTTTATTCTCGATATGTATTATTATAGAAGTCCATAAATAATTTTATCTTTACTTTTCAAATATTTACGAATCCTTCTTTCAAAATTTTATAAAATTTTGAAATATATATAACTTAATTTATGGCTTGTAACAGTTGCTCAACTGGCAAAGACGGCCAACCAAAAGGATGTAAAAACAATGGGACTTGTGGTACAGATAGCTGCAATAAACTTACTGTTTTTGACTGGCTGGCCAATATGTCGCTTCCTAACGGACAAGAACCTTTTTCGGGTATTGAAGTTCGTTTTAAAAACGGAAGAAAACAATATTATAAAAACACAGAAACCCTTACGTTAAGCATTGGTGATATAGTTGCAACTCAAGCAAAATCTGGTCACGATGTAGGCATGGTGACACTTACAGGAGAGCTTGTTCGTGTACAAATGAAACGTAAAAAAGTTAATATTGATGACAAAGAAAGTGTCTTAAAGATTTACAGAAAAGCATCACAAAAAGATATAGACATATGGTCAGCAGCTCGAGACAAAGAAGAGCCGATGAAGGTAAAAGCGAGACAATTTGCTATTGATTTAAATTTAAAGATGAAAATATCTGATATTGAATTTCAGGGAGATGCAAGTAAAGCAACATTTTATTACACTGCCGAAGAGCGTGTAGATTTCAGAGAATTGATTAAGGTTTTTGCACGTGAATTTAGAACGCGCATAGAAATGAAACAAGTTGGCTTTAGACAAGAAGCTGCAAGACTTGGTGGTATTGGTTCTTGTGGTCGAGAGTTATGCTGTTCTACATGGTTAACAGACTTCAGATCAGTAAGTACATCTGCAGCACGTTATCAGCAATTATCCCTAAACCCCTTAAAACTTGCTGGACAATGTGGTAAACTGAAATGTTGTCTAAACTATGAGCTAGATTCTTACCTAGACGCACTTAAAGCGTTTCCTAAAAAGGAGAAAAAACTACAAACCGAAAAAGGAACAGCTATTTGTCAAAAAACAGATATTTTTAAAGGCTTAATGTGGTATGCCTACGAGGGCGAATGGATGAATTGGCATATACTTTCTGCTACACAGGCCAACCAAATCATTGAAAAAAATAAAAAAGGAGAAAAAGTCGCAAGCCTTGAAGAATATGCAGTTGAGCATGTTGAAGATACTAAAACAGAGTTCGAAAACGTTGTTGGTCAAGATAGTTTAACACGTTTTGATAATCCAAAACGCAATAACAGACGTAAAAATAATAAGAATCGTAACCGAAATAATAAAAGGCGAAATCGTAATCCTAAGAATAATGCAAAAAAAGACTAGTGTTTTTCTAATAGCTAGCTTAATGTTAATCTTTTTAGTATCGTGTGATACTAAATCTGTTTTTGACGAATATAAGTCTCTTCCAAATCAATGGAATAAAGATAATATTATTTCATTTCAACTTGAAGCTCCAGACTCCACAAACACTTATAATTTATATGTAAATATTCGTAATAATAACGATTACAAATTCAGTAATTTATATTTAATTACTGGCTTAGAATATCCAAACGGTAAAACACTAGTAGACACTTTAGAATATAAAATGGCCGCACCAGACGGAACGCTTTTAGGAGAGGGTTTTACAGATGTGAAAGAAAATAAATTATGGTACAAAGGCTATAAAGTTCCTTTTGTGTTTAATGAATTAGGAACCTATACTTTTACAGTACAACATGCTATGCGAAAGTTTGGAGATGTTAATGGTGTAGATGATTTAGAAGGTATTACAGAAGTAGGTTTTAGAGTAGAAAACAAATAGTTATGGCTAAGAAAAAAGCTGCAAATAAAAAGAGTGAAACTGAAATTTTTTCAAAATATGTCCGTTGGTTTTGGACTTTATTTGGACTAGGTTTCTTATCAGTTATTTTTTTATTTCTATTCGCTTCATGGGGACTTTTGGGTGAGATGCCTGATCATACATTATTAGAAAATCCTCGAACAAATCTAGCTTCAGAAGTTATTTCTTCTGATAATAAGACGCTCTCAAAATTTTACTTTGAAGACAATAGAACACCTGTAGGATATGATGAACTTCCAAAAAATTTAGTAGATGCCTTAGTTGCAACAGAAGATATTCGTTTTTATGAGCATTCGGGAATAGATGCTAGAGGTTTTTTAAGAGCTATTTTTGCAAAACTTACACTTAGAGATAAAGGTGGAGCAAGTACAATATCTCAGCAATTAGCCAGGCAATTGTTTGTTGGTGTGCGGTCAAAAAATAAGTTAGAAGCTGTAACTCAAAAAATTAAAGAATGGGTTATTGCTATTCGTTTAGAGCGCCAGTATACTAAAGAAGAAATTATAGCTATGTATTTTAACATCTATGATTTTAATAATAATGCAGATGGTATTCGTTCTGCAGCACGTATCTATTTTGGGAAAGAGCCAAAGGACTTAGAAACAAAAGAAGCATCAATGTTAGTAGGGATGTTTAAAAATTCATCGCTATATAACCCAAGATCTCACAGAAATCCGGTTGGTACAAGAAATAGAAGAAATGTTGTTTTAGCTCAGATGGCTAAGTACGACTATATTACTGAAGAAGCTAAAGATTCACTCCAACAAACAGATTTAGATTTAAATTACTCTCCAGAATCTCATCGCGAAGGTTTAGCAACATACTTTAGAGCTAACTTATCAGATTTTATGAAAGATTGGATTAAACAAAATCCAAAACCAGATGGTAAAAAACACAACCTTTATAATGATGGCCTAAAGATTTACACAACTATAGATTCTCGTATGCAGCAATACGCAGAAGATGCAATTGCTAAACATATGCCAATGTTACAAGCAGAGTTTGATAACCAAAACACTCCAAACAAAAACCTCACAGCACCTTTTTTAGAGCTTGATAAAAAGGAAATCGAGAGCCTAATGCGAGTCGGAATGCGTCGAAGTGAACGTTGGAGACACATGAAAAATGATTTGGGTAAATCAGAAAAAGAAATTATTGCTTCTTTTGACAAACCTACTCAAATGGAAATTTTTGCATGGGAAAAAGGTAAATACTCAGAGATTGATACTGTTATGAAACCGATGGATTCTATGCGATATTACAAATCGTTTTTGCGTCCAGCAATGATGTCAATGGATCCACAAACAGGCCACGTAAAAGCTTGGGTGGGAGGTATGAATTATAAGCACTTTAAGTATGATATGGTTAAGCAAGGTAAGCGACAAGTCGGTTCTACCTTCAAGCCATTTGTATATGCAACAGCAATTGATCAATTACAATTATCTCCATGTGATTCCTTACCTAGGACACCAATAACTATAGAGGCTAATAAATTTGGTAACCCAGAACCATGGACTACTAAAAATTCTGATGGTAAGTATGATGGTTTTCAAACGCTTAAATCTGCTTTAGCGAGTTCTACAAATACAATTACAGCAAGACTAATGAATGAGATAGGTCCACAACCAGTTGTGGAAATGGCAAAAAAGCTTGGTGTAGAACAAGATATATTGCCAGTGCCAGCAATAGCATTAGGTACACCAGATATTAGTGTTTATGAAATGGTTGCCGCATACTCAACATTTGCCAATAAAGGCGTTTATAATAAACCTGTTTTAGTAACTCGTATAGAAGACAAGAATGGTACTGTATTGTACCAATTTCAGCCAGAAAGTCGAGATGTTTTAAGCGAAGAAGTTGCTTATGTTACAATTAATTTAATGCAAGGTGTAGTTGAAGGAGGTTCTGGGAAAAGACTTCAAGACACTTGGAGAATAAACCAACAGTTTACAAAAAAAATGCTTACGGGTTATCCATATGAACTCACAAATCCAATTGCTGGTAAAACAGGAACAACACAAAATCAGTCTGATGGTTGGTTTATGGGTATTGTGCCAAATCTCGTTACTGGTGTTTGGGTAGGATGTGAAGATAGAGCAGCTCATTTTGAATCGATTACATATGGACAAGGTGCTTCTACAGCTTTACCAATTTGGGGTTTATACATGAAAGCCTGTTATGAAGATGAAACATTGAATGTATCAAAAGAAGCTTTTGAAGAACCTCTTAACTTATCTATAAATGTAGATTGTGATAAAGTGTCTATAAGTGACGTTTTTGCTGATGATAATTCGGATGAAGATTTAGATGAATTAGACTTTTAAATTAAAAAAGCTTTTATAAAATTACGATAGATAGTCTTACATTATATTTGTAAATAATCAAAAAATATGATTAATAAAAAAGTAGCCAATGTCGCTATAGCTTTAGACGGCGTTTCAGATAATATGACTTTTATGTTTGGCGGTTTTGGTCTCAGTGGTATTCCTGAAAATGCCATTGCAGAATTGGTAAAACTAAATATTAAAGGTTTGTCCTGTATCTCAAATAATGCAGGTGTCGATGATTTTGGTTTAGGACTTTTACTTCAGCAAAAACAAGTTAAAAAAATGATCTCATCTTATGTTGGTGAGAATGATGAATTTGAGCGTCAAATGCTAAGTGGAGAGTTAGATGTAGAGCTAATTCCGCAAGGCACATTAGCAGAACGATGCAGAGCAGCACAGGCAGGATTTCCGGCTATTTATACACCTGCTGGATATGGAACTGAAGTTGCTGAAGGAAAAGAAACCCGAGAGTTTGATGGAAAAATGTATGTTTTGGAGCACGCTTTCAAAGCTGACTTTGCTTTTGTGAAAGCGTGGAAGGGAGATGCTGCTGGAAACTTAATTTTTAAGGGCACAGCAAGAAATTTTAACCCTAACATGTGCGGTGGGGCCAAAATAACAGTTGCTGAGGTAGAAGAATTAGTTCCTGTTGGTGATCTAGACCCAAATCAAATTCATATTCCAGGAATATTTGTACAGCGTATTTTTCAAGGAGAAATTTATGAGAAAAGAATTGAACAAAGGACGGTTAGACAAAGAAGTTAAATATGTTAGATAAAAACGGAATAGCAAAACGAATTGCCAAAGAAGTACAAAACGGCTACTATGTTAACCTTGGTATTGGTATACCAACACTAGTAGCGAATTTTGTGAGAGAAGATATTGAAGTTGAGTTTCAGAGTGAAAATGGTGTTTTAGGGATGGGACCTTTTCCTTTCGAGGGCGAAGAAGATGCTGATATAATTAATGCAGGTAAACAAACTATAACAACATTACCAGGCGCTTCTTTTTTTGATTCTGCTACAAGTTTTTCTATGATACGAGGCAAGCATGTAGATTTAACTATTCTTGGAGCTATGGAAGTTTCTGAAAATGGGGATATAGCAAATTGGAAGATACCAGGTAAAATGGTTAAAGGAATGGGTGGCGCTATGGATTTAGTAGCAAGTGCAGAAAATATTATTGTTGCGATGATGCATACTAATAGAGCAGGAGCTTCAAAATTACTTAAAAGATGTTCTTTACCATTAACAGGAGTTGGTTGTGTAAAAAAAATAGTTACTAATCTTGCAGTTATTGAGGTAACAGAAAGCGGCTTTAAACTATTAGAACGTGCACCAGGTGTTTCAGTGGAAGTTATAAAAGATGCAACAGAGGGACACTTAATCATTGACAGAGCAATACCTGAAATGGAATTATAATTGTAAATTTAAGGAATGTACGCCGCTTGAAAAAGCGGCTTTTTTAAGGTTAAAAGACTACAATATGTTAAAATATAGTGCATTTCATCGATTAATTATGTTTTTAATCGTTAAATTTAAATATTAATTTCATATTAGCAGTCCCAAATTACAATAACCAAGTTTACCATAAACTTAATTTATGATTTGTCCCAAATCTATCATAAATCTTAACTTATGAAAAAACGAACAAATCTACCAGAACCTACTTTTGAAGAAAGACCTTCAATAATTAAAAATACGCTCAGATTAATCTCTGGCGTATTTTATTTAACAAAAAAAGTATTTCTTCTATAATCCTTTAGGTATAGCATCAATAAGTTTTTTTGTGTAATTTTTTTTAGGATTTTGATATATTTTATCAGCTTCGCCTAACTCCTCAATTTTACCTTTGTTCATAACCATTAATTGATCAGACATATATTTAACAACAGCTAAATCGTGAGATATAAATATGTAAGTAAATCCAAATTTTTCTTTCAAACTATTTAATAGATTCAAAACTTGCGCTTGCACAGAAATATCAAGTGCAGAAACAGATTCGTCGCACACAATAAGTTTTGGCTCTAAAGCAATTGTCCTTGCTATACCAATACGTTGGCGTTGACCACCAGAAAATTCATGAGGATATTTATTAAAATCATCTTCTAGAAGGCCTACGTGGTTTAATATGCTTAAAACTTTTTCTTTTCTTTCTTTTTTATTCTTTCCAATACCATGAACTTTCATGGGTTCCATGATAGCATTACCTACTGTTAGTCTTGGGTTTAATGATGCAAAAGGATCTTGGAAAATAATTTGTATGTCTTTTCTTAGTGATCGTAGCTGTTTACTGTTTAAATCAGTAATGTCTTTTCCATCATATTTGACTATTCCTGACGAAGCTTTATCTAATTGTAGGATAGCATTCCCTAAAGTAGATTTTCCACAACCTGATTCGCCAACTAAACCAAGTGTTTCACCTGGATAGACTTTAAAACTAACCTTATCAACTGCTTTAAATGTTGAATTTGCGCCAATCCATCCTTTTTTAGAAAGGTATATTTTTTCTAAATCAATAACTTCTAAAATGGGGTTTTGGTTATAAAGAGTTTTATGTTTTTTTTGGCGCTCTTCATCAGAAACAATTTCAAAATTAATAGCGTCATTTAAAAAATCACTTACCGTAGGTAACTCTCTCTGTCTATAATTAGTAGATGGTCTTGAATTAAATAGTGCTTTTGTATAGGAATGTTTTGGAGATGTAAAAATTAGACTAGTGTTTCCTTGTTCAACAATTTCACCTTTATACATAACAAGAACTCTATCCGCTAGTTCTGATATTAATGCTAAATCATGCGAAATAAATAAAACACTCATTTTAGTGTCTTCTTGAAGTTCTTTTAGCAATAATAAAATTTCCTTTTGTACGGTAACATCTAAAGCCGTTGTAGGCTCGTCAGCAATCAGCAATTTTGGTTTACATGAAATAGCCATAGCAATCATTACACGTTGTTTTTGTCCACCAGAAATTTCATGAGGATACGCATTGAAAACACGTTCCGGTTCAGGAAGTTTTACTTTATCAAAAAGTGAAATCACCTCTTTTTTGATTTCGCTTTTTGATAAACTTGTATGTCTTTTTGTTAATTCAGCAACTTGATGACCACACTTCATAGATGGGTTTAAAGAACTCATGGGTTCTTGAAAAATCATTGAAATGTCATTTCCTCTTAAAGCTTGATAACCCTTTTCTGATATATTTAAAAGGTCTTTATCTTCAAATTGAATTGAACCTTTGGTGACTTCAGAAATCCTTTTAGGTAATAATCCCATAATAGCCAAAGAAGAAACTGATTTTCCTGATCCAGATTCTCCGACGATTCCTAATATTTCATTTTTACAAATAGAGAATGAAACATCATGAACGACTTCAGTTTTAGTTTTATTTGATATAAAACTTATGCTAAGGTTTTGAATATTAAGGATTTCAGAAGTTTTCATATGTAAATATAATGCAATAATCTAATAAAAAAGTAAGTTATATAATCCCCACTTTAAACATGAAATCCAGATAAGAAATTATCTGGATTTTTCAATTTAAAAAATAGTTCAAAATGTTTTTATTATCATTTATTAAGTGTTTTAACAAGTCTATTTTCATCTTAATTCTCTTAAGTTAACAATTAAATGTTGAAATTTAATAAGCACGGAGTTATTTCGTGCTTTAAAATGATTAAATTGGGGTATTCAAAAACCAATTCTTATGAAAATTAAATTACTGTTGTTCGTTTTGACACTGAGCACAACCTTCCTTTGGTCTCAAAAAAATAATTCATGGACTAATGAAGACAATACGGGAATCACTTTGTCTAAGTCCAATCATCAAAGTTTAAATAACTATAGAGTTTATAGTTTAGATACACAGGCGTTAAAATCATCACTTTTAAGCACCCCATATAGAAATAATTCAAATTCTTTTTCTAATGTTATTGTTACTTTTCCTAACCATAAAGGAAATATGATGCGCTATAGAATTAGTGAGTCATCTACAATGCATCCAGACCTTCAAGCAAGATATCCAGAGATTAAATCGTATTTAGGTCAAGGAATTGACAGTCCAACTTCACAAATAAGATTTAGTTTATCTCCTTATGGATTTAGCGCAATGATATTGTCACCAGAAAACGGTAATACATTCATTGAATCAAGTCAACCAGATTCAAATAATTATGTAGTATATACTCGAGCGAATAGAGTTAATTCTAATGATGACTTTGAATGTGAGGTTACTGATCAGATGAACAAATTTTTAGAAATTGGGAATGGATTAAGAAATGCTGATGACGGAATTTTAAGAACCTTCAGATTAGCCGTTTCTACAACAGGAGAATATACTCAGTATCATGGAGGTTCAGTGTCTCAATCTCTCGCGGCTATAAATACCACTATGACGCGTGTTAATGGGCTTTTTGAAAATGATTTTAATGTTACAATGGTATTAATCCCTAATAATGATGCCATAATTTACACCAATGGTAATACTGATCCTTATTCTAACGGAAGCTATAACAATCAAGTGCAAAACGTCCTAACCAATATTATCGGTGAAGCTAACTACGATGTGGGTCATTTATTTGCAAGAGCTTCAGATAACGGAAATGCTGGCTGTATAGGATGTGTTTGTGTTAACGGACAAAAGGGGAGCGCATTTACCTCGCGTTCTACGCCTGAAGGCGATCCGTTTGATGTAGATTATGTTGCTCATGAATTAGGCCATCAATTTGGGGGGAACCATACATTTTCATTCAGAAATGAAGGAACTAATGCGCATTATGAACCCGGCAGTGGTTCTACTATTATGGGTTATGCAGGTATTACAGGATCAACCGATGTGCAATCAGTGAGTGACCCTTATTTTCATTGGTATACAATTCAGCAGGTCACTAATTATGTTAAAACAACAAGTTGTCAAGTTAATACAAATACCGGAAATTCAATTCCAACAGTAAGTGCGGGCCCTAATTTTACAATTCCGAGAGGAACACCTTTTGTCCTCGAGGGTACAGCAAGTGACAATGACATAGGAGATATTCTCACATATTGCTGGGAACAAGCGGATGAAAATGATGCTTCAACTACTTTTCCTTCTACTAATTCCACTTCAGGCGTATCCTTCAGGTCGTTTAATCCATCAACTGATAACAAACGTTATTTCCCGCGCCTTTTAACAATTAAAACTGGAGCTACAGCTTGGCAATGGGAGGCTATTCCAAATGTGTCTAGGACACTCAATTTTAGACTTACCGTAAGAGATAATCGCGCAGGAGGAGCCACAAATAATAGTGACGATACTAGTATAACAGTAAATGGTTCGGCCGGACCTTTTATATTAAATTCACCAAACACTAATGTGACTTGGGATGCTGGGACAACAAGAACTGTAACATGGGATGTTGCCGGTACAACAGGTAATGGTATAAATGCTACTAATGTTGATATATTTTTATCAACGGATGGAGGTGACACATATCCTATTACACTTGCTACAGGAGTACCAAATGATGGTTCTCATGATATTGTAGTACCTAATAATGAAGGGAATCAAAATAGGGTCATGGTTAAAGGTACAAATAATATCTTTTTCGATATTTCTAACACCAACTTTACAATTGGTTCACCGGTTGTATGTAATGCTACCATACCTGCAGGATTAGTAGCATCAAATGTTGCAACTACAACAGCTACGATAACTTGGAATGCTGTACCTGGCGCGAGCTATGATTTAAGATTTAGAGAAGTAGGGACATCAACTTGGATAACCGAATCAGTTACAGGAATCTCTTCTTCATTATCAGGTCTAACTGCATTGACACAATATGAAGCACAAGTAAGAAGTACGTGTTCTGGTGGTGTAACATCAGCTTACAGTGGTTTAGTAAATTTCACTACTATAGATGTCCAATTGAATTATTGTGATTCAGCAAGTACAAATGTTAATGACGAATATATCAGCAGACTTCAACTAAATACAATTGATAATTCATCTGGAGCACAATTTTATTCAGATTTTACAAATATTTCAACTTCATTGACCAAAGGAACTCAATATTCTGTTACCATTACGCCTACTTGGACAGGTACAGTTTATAGCGAAGGATATTCCGTTTGGATTGATTATAACCGAGATGGAGATTTTTCTGATGCTGGCGAACAGGTTTTCACTCAAGCTCCGACACAGGCAACTCCTGTAAGTGGTAGCTTTACTGTACCCACAAATGCCGTTGAGAATTCTACAAGAATGCGAGTGACATTAAGCTATAACGCCAATGTTGGGCCTTGTGATTCATTTCAGTATGGAGAAGTTGAAGATTATACGATCATAATACAAGCGGCAGGTCCTGATGAAGAGGCCCCATCTTCTCCTACTGATTTAACAGCTTCAAATACTACAGAAACCAGTACCGATTTGAATTGGACAGCTGCAACTGATAATGTTGGAGTTTCTAATTATGACGTTTATCAGGACGGTGTACAGATTGCAAATGTTATTGGTACGAGTGTACAAGTAACAGGGCTTTCTGAAAGTACTACATACAGTTTTTATGTTATTGCTAATGATGCGGCAGGTAATAGTTCTGCACAAAGTAATATAGTTAATGAGACTACGCTTTCAGCACCAACATGTAGTGATGGCATTCAAAACGGTGATGAGACTGGAGTAGATTGTGGTGGCTCATCTTGTGCACCATGCGCAACATCTACTTTAAATGAAGGATTTTTTGAAACCGGATTAGATGGTTGGACAGACGGGGGTAGTGATGTGGCGAGAGTTCAAACTACAAATTCTTATGAAGGGATATGGTCTATAAGGATACGAGATAATTCAGGAACAGCGTCTTCAATGACGTCACCAACATATGATCTCTCTGATTACGAAAGTGTTGAGATTAGCTTTTTCTATTATCCTGTTAGTATGGAGAATGGCGAGGATTTTTGGTTACAATTTAATGATGGTTCTGGGTGGACAACGGTTGCTACGTATGTAAGTGGAACAGATTTTACCAATGGCAATTTCTTTAATGATTCGGTTACCGTGACTAACTCGCAATTCTCATTTGGGCCAAGTGCACAGTTTAGATTACGCTGTGATGCTTCAGGTAATAATGACCAGGTATATATAGATCAAGTGATAACCGTTGGTACGCTTTCTGGCTCAGATGTTACACCACCTGTTATCACACTGAATGGTGCATCTAACTTGGATTTAAACGTTGGAGATACTTATACAGAACAAGGTGCAACTGCCACTGACAATGTAGATGGAGACCTTACGGGTTCAATCGTTATTGGTGGTGATGTAGTAAATACGTCAGTCGCCGGTACATATTTGGTTACATATAATGTAAGTGATGCTGCAGGAAATGTTGCCAATGAGGTGGTCAGAACTGTTAATGTGATTCCAGATACTACGGCACCAGTAATCACTTTGAATGGAGCAGCAACAGTTAACTTAAATGTTGGAGACACCTATACTGAATTGGGTGCAACGGCTACAGATAATATTGACGGAGATATTTCTGTTAATATTGTTATCGGTGGTGATGTAGTTGATGGTAATACAGCAGGTACATATTTAGTGACTTATAATGTAAGTGACGATGCTGGAAATGCTGCCACTGAGGTTGTAAGAACAGTCAATGTAATTCTTGATACCACAGCTCCAGTAATTACCTTAATAGGGGCTTCTAGTATAAGCTTAGAGTTAGGTGATTCATTCTCTGAACCAGGCGCAACAGCAACAGATAATGTCGATGGCGATATTACCGCAAATATAGTTGTTGGTGGTGATACTGTTGATTCAAATACAGCAGGAACTTATATCATAACCTATAATGTTAGTGATGCTGCGGGCAATACTGCAACTCAAGTAACTAGAACAGTAACTGTAAATCCAGATACAACGATACCAGTGATAACCTTAAATGGTTCATCTGTTATTGACTTGATTGAAGGAGATACCTATACCGAGTTAGGTGCTACAGCTACTGACAATATTGATGGAGATATCACGGCGAATATTGTTATTAGTGGTAACGTTGTAGATACTAACGCCGTTGGCACATATCTTGTTACCTATAATGTTAGTGATGCCGCTGGGAATGCCGCTAACGAAGTTACACGCACAATAAATGTCTCAGTTGCACCAACTTGTAATGATGGTATTCAAAACGGAGATGAAACTGGTATTGATTGTGGAGGTTCTTGCGCACCTTGTAGCCCAACTGATGTTATTCTAAATGAAGGGTATTTTGAAACAGGATTGGATAGTTGGATAGATGGGGGATCAGATTGTGCTAGACGTCTTGATGAAGTGAGATCATTTGAAGGACAATATTCTATTAGAATTAGAGATAATTCTGGAGTAGCTTCATCAATGACATTAAACAATATTGATGTAAGTTCATTTAGTACAATTGAAGTTGATTTTTATTTCTACGTAAGAAGTATGGAGAATGGTGAAGATTTCTGGCTTAGATTCTTTGATGGATCTTCTTGGTTTACTGTGGAGACCTGGACAAGAGGTGTAAATATTAATAATAACACTTTCTACAATGCCACAGTTAGTATTACACCCTCCCAGTATAACTTCGCAGTGAATTCTGGATTTAGATTTCAATGCGATGCTTCAGGGAATAATGACCAGATATTTATAGATCAAGTGACAATTACTGGTTTAACGATTAGTTCCAGAGGACGTAAAGATAAACTAGAAATTGTTGGATATGGAGAACCAGAAGAATTATCCGAATTTGATATTTCAATTTATCCTAACCCAGTTAAGGGTAATGTAATGAATATTGAAGTTTCTGGAGTAGAGACCTTTGGTTATTCAATCATTGATATAGTTGGTAAGACAGTGCTTAAAGGTAAATCCGATGGTTCAATAAATGTTTCGAAATTAGATGGAGGTGTATATTTCATTAAAGTTAATGACGGTGATGAAATAATAACAAAGAAGTTTATTAAGAACTAATAAATAATAACTCAATAAAAAACCTAGAAGTGAATCTTTTGGGTTTTTTTATATGTGTTTTATTTCATTTTCATGAAGTAACTTATCACCACGAAGGCGTAATAATATTTGAGCAACAGCAATGGTGTCTTTTTCGCAATAGGTAATGATGCGGTCAATGTTTTGGTCTTTATAAAAGACTCGATAAACCTCACTACCGTCAATATCATCTTTAGGGGAAGGAATATCCAAAACATTAGTCAATAATTTTAATGATGTATAGTTTTTGTAATCACCAAACTTCCATAATTCGAGAGTGTCTAAATGTGGAACCTCCCATGGTTTCTTTCCAAATAAATTTAGTTTGTATGGTAATTCTATATTATGAATAATCATACGTCTTGCGATATAAGGAAAATCAAATTCCTTACCATTATGAGCACACAATAGATGTTTTTGTTGGTTAAAATGCGAAATCAAGATATTTTTAAAATCTTTCAATATTTTGATTTCATCACCATAAAAAGACGTTACTCGAAAGGTTCTGATATCACCTTCCATTTTAAAGTAGCCTACCGAAATACAAATTATTTTTCCAAACTCAGCCCAAATACCAGCATGGTCATAAAACTTTTCAGCTGAATAATCCTCGCGTCTTTGGTACTTAGATTTTGATTCCCAAAGTTCTTGTTTAGTATTATCTAAATCTTTGAAATTTTCAACTTCTGGAACGGTTTCTATATCAAGAAATAATATGTTTTCTAGATTAAGTTTAGAAATCATGATATTTTATTTTAAGACTTTAATATTGAAGCAACTTGTTTTCCAAATACTGCAGAAATTCCTGCTGCAATACCACCTATTATTCCTGTAACAAGTATGAGTAAAAACGAACTTCCGCCTAACGGTAACAAAACGGCTATTTTATTGGCCAATATAAAATCGTTAGCGTTACCTAGATAAAAGGCGTAAGCCATCCAAAAAAATGTAATTGCTATAAATGGCACAAAAAACACAGCACTCTTTTTCAATCTGATTAGCAATGCAGAAATAAGGCTTGCTAACATTACTGACCACCAAGGTAAAAACTGTGATAGGATAACGGCTAATACAATTGTAACTATAAAGTTAATACTGTTATTTTTCATTTTGAAGGCTTTAAGGTTTGTGTAGATTGGATTGAAGTTGAATCTGTTTCAGATTGCATAAAATTGATTTCAAAATAATTTCCTTTCGCCCAATCATCAATAAAGTTATCGTAATATTTACTACCTGGATTTCCTGATTGCCCACCAGGATAAATACCATATGCTTTTGGTGTATCACCCATCTCAACTATCATTCGCCACGAAGGCCCATGATTTCTGGTTGTAGCGTTTACTGTATTTCCATCGCCTCCGATAGGTATATCCTGTATCGAAAAAGCAGGTAAAGCTTGTAACAAATGTCCAACGTAAGTGCGCTTATAGTTTGCCCAATCATAGTCTCCATTTTGTTCTGCCCAAGCATTCAATTTTTCAACCGTGTCTTTAAAAGATTGTTGAATCAAGTCTGCAGCAGTTTCTTTTTCCGGAGTTTCCAAAATATCCATAAACTTATCATTAGGATAATTCTTCAGCAAGTAAAAGTACTGATAGGTAAATGGCCATTTAAGGGTTTCGTCTTCAACATCAAATTCATCCCAAAGCAAGTTGTAAATGTTATTATTCCAACTAGCAAAAAACCCAGGCCCTTTGCTATCGATATGATTATCAAAGTCCCAATTTTTCATTATATCTAAAGCTTCTTTTTCAGCTTCGTTAAATTCTGAAGTGTTTAAATTTTCAATCAAGTAAGGCACTATTTCACTTGCTTTTAGGTTAAAGTTATTGTTCTGTAAATCTTTAAAATCTTCAACATCAAATTTTTCTTTTGACCTAAAAAAGTTATTTATAATTCTAGAGCGATACGTATCATAACCATCATTAAACACATAAAAAGGATACATAGAATCTGTTGGATGTTGATTCGCTGAACTTACAAATCCGCGCTCAGGATTTTTGGTGTGTGCATTATATTCTGATGGTATAAAATCACCCCAATCATGTTCTGGATTACTACCATCCATTAAAAATTTACCTTGACCTTTCCATTTATTTGGGAACTGTCCTTGAACCCACATAGCAATATCTCCAGCTTTTGAAGCAAACACAAAATTTTGTGCTGGTGCAACGTGATTTTTTATGGCATTTCTGTAGTCGTTATAGTCTTTAGCTCGATTAAGCTTATAAAACAAATCCGTAAAATTATGTCCAATATGTCCAGCCCACTTCATTGCGTAGCCTTTTATCTCGTCATCAGTTCTAAAACTATGGTCATAGCTTATAGGTCCATGATGAGTGTAGACTACTGAATCGATAAAAGTTTTAGCATCTTTTATTTTTATTTCTTCTAGTCGAACAGAAGTTTTTTTCCATTGGCCATCATATTTATAGGCTTGTTTTGTTTCATCCTGAAATTCAATTTTGTACCAATCTTTTACATCTCGGGTTGCATTAGTAACACCCCAAGAAATATCATCATTAAAGCCAATAATAATTCCCAAAGCACCTGGAAGTGTTGCTCCATAAACACTATGCTCTGGTGTTGATAATTGCATCACAAACCATATAGACGGTATGTTTAAACTCAAATGCGGATCATTGGCTAAAATAGCATTTCCGCTAACTGATTTTTTTGGTCCAACAGCCCAATTGTTACTACCGTTATTAGGGTGTGGTTTTTCTATTAGTTTTGAAATAGAAACCGAATCGTTTATTATTTCTCCTTCAGGAATATCAGCCATTTTTGTATCGATATAACTCCAATCTGTTTCTTTAGGAATAACTGGATCAATGATATCATAAAAGTCAGGAAATAATATATCAAAACGATTTTTACCAAACTTCTTGATGGTGTTTGTAAATTCTAAATCGTAGTCACGACCGCAAAGCATATCTGTCATATACATGAGCAGATGCATCGTTTTTTCAGAAGACCAAGCTTCAGGTTCATAGCCAAGAAGTTTATACTCTACAGGATATTGTTCTGGTTTTAGACTATTGATATATGCATTAACGCCATCGCTATAAGCTTCAAGTAAAGCTATAGATTTTGGGTCTTTTTTTACAATAGTCAAACTGTTTTCTGCGCCAAATAGCATACCGTTTCGACGTTGTGCACGGTCATAATCTAATGCACTTTCACCAATAATTTCAGATAAGCGTCCTGCTGCAGCATAGGTTTGAAACTCCATTTGCCACAAACGATGTTTTGCTGTGATATAGCCTTGGGCTTTGTATAAATCGGTATCGTTTTTTGCAAAAACATGCGGAATCAATTGCTCGTCATAATGCACAGTAACAGCGTTATCTAATCCGGAGATCAAAATATCGCCTGTAACACTATCGTCGTTTTCATTTTGCCAAATGCCTTGATTTGGTGCTAGGAATTTTCCAAGGGCTGGAATTTCTCCGAATTTGTTGTTAAGTCCGTAAAACACTGTTACTGTAAGAGCAAATGATAGGATGAGTTTTAGGTATTTCATATTTTATTTTTCAAGCATTTTGTAACCCTCTTCAATATACAAACTGATATCATCAGTAAAAGGTTTGGCATCGAGATTATCTGGAGATTTTTGGTGCCCTAGTCTTACAATTATTACGTTGTCTTCAGGTTGTACAAATACATATTGACCTAAATGTCCGCGCATCATAAAAAAGTCTTTCCCAAGGTGCTTCTTTAACCACCAACCATAGCCATATTCTGGACTTTCAGGAAAACGAGGCACAACAGATTTAGCAATAAAAGCTGAATCTAGAATCTGCTTTCCATTCCATTTACCATGGTCTTTATAAAGCTTTCCAAAACGAGCAAAATCTTTGGCGTTACTTGCGATACAACAATAGGCTTTTACCAAATCATGGTCTTTACTATCGACTTGCCAAAGGGTTTCGTTTTCACTTCCTAATGGTTTCCAAAAGCTTTCTTCAAAATACTCGTATAATGGTTTTCCTGTAGCTTTTTCTATAACCATAGCTAGCATTTGAGTATCACCGCTGGCGTATTTATATGCAGTTCCAGGTTCATTAACAACTTTGAGACCATTCATAACTTTGGCTAAATCGTCGTCAAAATACGCACGAGTCGTTATGGATAATGGTGAGTAATAAGCCTCATCCCAATTGGTTCCAGAAGCCATACTACTTAAGTCACCTACCTTCATTTTTGCAGCTGTACCATCACAAAATGCTGGTAAAAAATCGCAAACGGGTTGATCTAAACTTTTTATATGACCTTGCATAATGGCTTTTCCCATTAAACCTGAGACATAACTTTTTGCCATTGAGAAAGAGTTGGATTTTGAATCTTCATTAAATCCATCATAATAATTTTCGAACCAAACACTATCATTCTTAATGATCACATAAGCGATGCTTCCCCAATCTTTATTGGCTTTAGATAAACGTTCCGTTTCAGTAACAGAATTATAAGCTTTATGGTTTGGCCAAGCTTGAGGATTGTTACTAACTTCAATATTTTGGTTGTCAAAATGTCTATAATCTTCTAAATAGGCTGTTGTTTGACCACGCATATAAATGGTTCTTACGGCTTTTAATAAATAATCGGTATCTGTGATATAAAGCATGGCGATAAGTAATCCAAAAAATACAACGAGGATTTTGATTAGTTTCTTTAGGAATTTCATGTTAATATTTTAATTTCTGTTTAAATATACTAAACCTTAAAACAACGTTTGTTGTTTGTGTCTGTTCTCGTGATTAATAAGCCATTGTTTTCTTTATAATCCACCAGCGTAACCTGTCAATCTTCCGTCACTTCCAATAACGCGATGACAAGGAATAATAATCCAAAGTGGATTTTTACCATTAGCATTTGCTACGGCTCTGATAGCTTTAGGGTTACCTAATTTTTTTGAAAGTTCTAAATAAGAACAAGTTTTTCCATAGGGTATTTTTTGTAACTTTTGCCACACTCTTTTCTGAAAATCAGTACCGTTAGGATTTAATTTTAAGTCAAAATTTTGTCGTTCTTCTCTAAAATAAGCTTTTAGTTGTGTTACACAGTCTAACAAATTTTCTGGAATAATTTCTGATAATTGTTCTGTTGTATCGCTTATTGAAACAGAAGTAATACCATTAGTATCGCCAGTAACTTTGGCGTGACCTAGTGGTGTTTCAACAGTGCAAAATTGCATTAATCTTCGGTATTTTCTTTATCGATGATACCTAAGCGTTTCGCACGAGTTTCCCAACTTTTTCTGGCTAATAATTGTAAATCCGAAACATTATCACTTTCATCCATGATTTCCAGACCGAGCAAGGTTTCAATCACATCTTCCATAGTTACAAGTCCACTTACAGAGCCATATTCATCAACAACTAATGCCATATGATTACGACTTTCAACTAACTGTTCAAAGAGTTTTGGGATTGGTAAACTGCGATTGACTATGATGATATTTCTTTTAAGTTCGGAAAGTAATTTGTTACCATTACCAAAGGCCATTTCTTTAAAGACATCATCTTTTAAAACCAATCCAATAATGTTATCAGAGTCGTCCGTGTAAATAGGAATTCTGGAAAAGCGAATGTTAGAATTGGCATTAAAAAAAGTTTCAACAGTTGTAGTTTCGTTTTCAGTTTTCATGATCGTACGAGGCGTCATCACATCTTTAGCTTGTACGTCTTTAAAATTGAGTAAGTTTTTTATGACTTTACTTTCGCTTTCCTCAAAAACACCTTCCTCATGGGCAATTTCAGCCATAGCAGCAAAGCCTTCGCGACTTAACACACTGCCATGACCTTTGCCTCCGATTAGCTTGGTGGTAAGTTGTAAAATCCACAAAATTCCTGACCACTTTAGAGGAAAAATTAAAATATTTAGTGCTGTAGATGTAAAGTTGGCAAGTTGCTTCCAGTAGGTAGCACCAATAGTTTTTGGAATAATTTCTGAGGCTACTAAAATTAAAATTGTCATTATTGTAGACACCACACCTACCATAATATCTTCAGTAAATTCTACACCTAAAATTGACCGCCTGTCTGTGCCGTATAGTTCGGCATAAGCCACTTTTGCTTGTACACCAACTAAGATTGCCCCAACAGTATGTGCAATTGTATTTAAGGTTAAAATAGCAATTAACGGACGATCAACGTCTTTTTTTAAGACTTCTAAATTATCGGCATAAGATTTGCCTTCTTTCTTTTTAAGGTTAAGGAAAGTTGTTGTAATACTTAAAAGTACAGCCTCTAAAATTGAACATAAAAACGAAAAGAAAATTGAAATAACTGCATAGAAAACGAGTAAACCCATTAATTGTATGTTGAATTAGTTAATGCTAATTTACGAAATCAATTTCACAACATCCTTAGCAAAGTAACTCGCTATAATATTAGCTCCAGCGCGTTTAATAGATATTATTTGTTCTAGCATCACAGCATCATGATCTAACCATCCTTTTTCGGCAGCAGCTTTGAGCATTGCATATTCTCCTGAAACTTGGTAAACAGCAATAGGCACATCAAAACTATTTCTGATATCACGAACAATGTCTAAATAGCACAATCCTGGTTTTACCATAACAATATCTGCACCTTCATTAATATCCATTTCTGTTTCGCGAATGGCTTCCTCGCGATTAGCAGAATCCATTTGATAAGTTTTTTTGTCTTTAGGAATATCTTGGATATCTACAGGAGCAGAATCTAAAGCATCTCTAAATGGCCCATAAAAAGCTGAAGCATATTTTGCAGAATAACTCATGATACCAACATCAATTAAGTTAGATTGGTCTAATGCTTCACGAATACCCAAAATACGACCGTCCATCATATCACTAGGTGCTACAAAATCAGCACCAGCTTCAGCATGCGAAATACTCATTTCTGCTAAAACCTCGACAGTTGCGTCGTTTATTATTTTTCCGCCTTCAACAATCCCATCGTGTCCGTATGAAGAAAATGGGTCGAGTGCGACATCAGTCATCACTAACATATCAGGGCAAACAGATTTCACAGTTTTGATAGCACGTTGCATTAAGCCCTCAGGGTTTAGCGCTTCAGTACCTTTATTATTTTTTAGGTTATCAGAAACTTTTACAAAAAGCAATACTGATTTTAATCCTAAACTCCGAAGTATTTTGATTTCGTCCTTTAGTAAGTCTAAACTGTAACGGTAGTAGTTTGGCATTGAGATAATTTCTTCTTTGACACCTGAGCCTTCAACTACAAAAAGCGGGACTAAAAAATCATTTGGAGAGATATAGGTTTCCCTTACCAAGCTTCTAATGGCTTCGTTTGTTCTTAATCTTCTATTTCTTCGAATTGGAAACATAGTTTTATTATTTAAGACACCCAATCAATAGGGTTTTGTAATACTTTAATTAATTTTTCTTCTTCGCTACTAGCTTCTGGATGATGGTCGTAAACCCATTGTACATGTGGTGGTAGACTCATGAGAATACTCTCAATCCTACCGTTTGTTTTTAGACCAAATAAAGTGCCTTTATCGTGCACCAAATTAAATTCCACATAGCGACCACGTCTAATTTCTTGCCAGTTGCGTTGGGCTTCAGTATAATCTAAATCTTTTCTTCTTTCTACAATTGGTACATAAGCATCAAGAAAACTGTCACCAATTTCTGTGACAAAGTTATACCAATCTTGCATTTGAATCACCTCGTTGGCTTTACAATAATCGAAGAATAAGCCACCAATCCCACGAGCTTCATTTCTGTGAGCATTATAAAAATACTCGTCACAACGCGACTTATATTTTGGATAAAATTCAGCATTGTGTTTATCACAAGCGGTTTTACATACTTGATGAAAATGTTTAGCGTCTTCATCAAATAAGTAATAAGGCGTTAAGTCTTGCCCACCACCAAACCATTGGTCAACAATATTACCAACAGCATCATACATTTCAAAATAACGCCAGTTTGCATGGACAGTGGGCACCATTGGGTTTTTTGGATGTAAAACCAAGCTCAAACCACAAGCAAAGAAGTTAGCGTCAGCAACATCAAAATGCTGCTGCATGGTTTTTGGCAACTGACCATGAACAGCAGAAATATTCACACCGCCTTTTTCAAAAACATAACCGTTTTCTATGACTCTAGTTCTTCCGCCTCCACCTTCTGGTCGTTTCCATATATCTTCTTGAAACTGTGCTACACCATCAACTGCTTCAAGTTTTGAAGTGATACGATCTTGCAAAATTTGTATGTATTCGTAAAATTTATCTTTCATTATATAATTCAAATAATTCCATATTTAAAGGTTTTTCACCTTGAGGCGCGTATTCTTCTTTAAGAGTTTTTACCCATTTAAAATTATTTTTTTCTGCAACTTTTACACTAGCAACATTGGTTTTATGAGCTATGATTTGAAGCGTCTCTATTCCCAAATTTTTAAAGGCCAGTTTTGATAATGCTTTTATAGATTGTGAGATTAAGCCTTTATTTCCATATTCATAGCCAATACAATAGGCAAATTCACCTTGTTTTTTATCCCAATCGAGTTCTTTTATATAGATAAGTCCAGCGAGTTTCCTTTTTTCGGAATGCTTTAAAGTAAATAAAAACTGCTCTCTATTTTCAAAAGCTTTAACTTTACTTTCAACAAAATATTGGGATAATGTTGGGTTTAAGTTTTGCTTAAGAGTTTCAGGAAAATAACGTTTAATGCGGTCTTTGTTTGCAACGACTAAATCACAAATCTTCCAAGCATCTCCGGTATGGATAGGATTGATTTCGTAACCGTTAAATTGAGCAACCATTATCTGTTTTCAATTATTTCAAAAGGTTCAAAGCCAATATGTTCTCCCTCATCATCGTCAAACAATAAGTCTACAGTAATAATAGTAGCTGATGTTACACTTAGGGGCAATACAAGTATTACCCCAATAACAGGAATAAATAATAATATTAAAAACCCGATACCGTTTCCTATAGCAAGACCTCTATGTTTTTTTATAAAAGAAATACTTTCTCTATAACTAAAGTGTCGTTCTAAAGTATAGTCCATATTTGAAACTCCTGCGTAGTAGGATTGCACTAAAAACAGTAATGCAGTAGAAAAAATATTTACTACTGGAATGAACTTTAATAAAAGAATGGGTAATGTGTAAATAAGCTCTTTTGCTAAATTTCTCACTCCAATGCGTATACTTCGGACAAATTGTTTTGCAAAAGTTGTATTAGTATGATTTTCGGCAGGTTGTCCTGTATAATATTCTTCTATTTTTTCTGAAACAGGACTCATAAAAGGTGATGATAGAGCCATTATAATGTGCTTATACATAATAAGTCCTAGGGCAAAAAGTATGATTCCACTAATAAACGTTGAAATTGCAGTAAATGTAACTTTACCAAAATCCCATTGCCAAATACCAGAAATCCATTCGCCTAAATCATCAGAGAGTCCATAGGCTGATGCAAAAATCAAAATAAAAACAGCTAGGCTTATGAGCATAGGTATAACAAAGTACTTCCATAATTTCAGTTTAGAAATTAAACTGTATGTACCAGTATAAACTTGTAGTCCTTTGAGTATATTTTGAATCATCTTTTCTAGTTTTTGATTAATAGAAATTATCTATTAAAGAAGACGCATAAACATGACAGGTGTTACGTTAAAAGTCTCAACAATTTAAGATTTATATTCTTTTACCGCATCAATAAATGCTTTAGCATTATCAAGCGGTATATTTGGTAAAATACCGTGACCTAAATTTACGATGTATTTATCTTTTCCGAAATCGTCAATCATTTGATGCACCATCTTTTTAATTTCTGCTGGTGGCGAAAACAATCGTGTTGGATCAAAGTTACCTTGTAAAGTAATATTTCCACCTGTTAAATAACGTGCGTTCCCAGCAGAACATGTCCAATCTATACCCAATGCCGAAGCACCAGATTTAGCCATTTCACCTAATGCAAACCAACATCCTTTTCCAAAAGCAATAACAGGAGTTTCGTCTTTTAAAGCATCAATAATTTGCTGAATATATTGCCATGAAAATTCTTGATAATCTACTGGAGACAACATGCCGCCCCAAGAATCAAATACTTGTACAGCATTAACACCAGCTTTTACTTTTTCCTTTAAGTACGCAATGGTGGTATCTGTTATTTTTTGCAATAATTGATGTGCAGCAATAGGATTTGTAAAACAAAATTCTTTGGCTTTATCAAAGTTTTTTGAGCCTTGACCTTGTACACAATAGCATAGTATGGTCCATGGAGAACCGGCAAAACCAATCAAAGGAACTTCATCGTTAAGCTTTTCTTTAGTTGCTTTTATAGCTTGATAAACATAATCTAACTCTACTGTAACATCTGGTACAATTACATTATCTACATTTTTTTGAGAGCGAATAGGATTTGGCAAGTATGGGCCAAAGTTTGGTTTCATCTGCACCTCGATATTCATTGCCTGAGGAATGACTAAAATATCAGAAAACAAAATTGCGGCATCCATACCATATCTCCGAATAGGTTGAACTGTAATTTCACTAGCTAATTCTGGTGTTTGGCAACGTGTAAAGAAATCGTATTTTGCTTTTATTTCCATAAATTCTGGCAAATAACGACCAGCCTGACGCATCATCCATACTGGAGGACGGTTTACAGTTTCTCCTTTTAGAGCTCTTAAAAATAAATCGTTCTTAATCATAAATTAAACGTAGTATTCATTTACTAATTCTATCACACTCTCAACTGTTGGTACTTTGGCAACCCTGATGTCTTCAAAGTGTTTTTTTGCTTTATTCGCAGTTGTTTCTCCAATGCAAAATGCAATACCGTTTGCTTCGTTGTGCTTTAAAAAACTGTCGACTGTGGATGGGCTATAAAACATTATACCATCTACATCATCTTCTAGTTTTATAGCATCATATTTGGTTTGATAAGCTTCAACTTCATTAACCATAATATTATTTTCAGTTAAAATATTTGGTAAATCGTCCAAACGTAAATCACTACAGAAATAAGTGACTTCTGTACCTTCAATATATTCTACTAAATAGTTAGCTAATTTTTTAGCATTTGACGCCATATAGGTGACTTTACCAATTCGCTTTTCAATAGTACGTTTAGTGCGTCGGCCAACACAATAGATGTTTTTGAATTGTAATTCTACAGCAGAAAAGCTAGTCAATAAGGCTTCAACAGCATTTTGACTTGTAATTATTACATTCTGAATTTTGTTGCCAACAACTTTTTTATGAATTCTATTAAGACTGATTTTTATTGCATCATTACTTTCAGAAACCACCTTGTTATGAAACAATAGTTTTTGGTCTTCGGTTAATGTTTTTGTCGAATAAATAGTCGTCTTTTTATCGCTGCGCTGTAATTGGTCTATTAAGGTTTTTCCACCTTTTTCAATCACATAATTTGCACAGAATTCTGCTATACTATCATGTTTTCCCAGAGGAACAACTTTAGTGACTTCAATTTTGCGAGAACCATCTTTGCTCAATAGAATGCCTTTAAAATGAACTTCTTCGTCTTTATTCACATAACAGATTGCGCCGATTGGAGCAGTACATCCACCTTCAAGTCGATTCAAAAATTCACGTTCAATAGTTGTGCCTATTTCAGTTTCTCTGTGGTTAATTTCTTTACAAATCTCCCTAACTTCTTCATCTTCTTCTAAGGCAGCAACCATAACCGCACCTTGAGCAGGCGCAGGAATCATCCAATGTAGATTAATAGAATTCTCTGGTGTGATGTTTAAACGACCCAAACCAGCACCGGCAAATATGGCACCATTCCAATCGTTGTTTTTTAATTTTTCGAGTCTAGAATTTACATTCCCTCTTAATCCTACAATTGTATGAGTAGGGTAACGATTAAGCCATTGTGCACGACGACGTAAACTACCAGTAGCAATAACTGCATCTTTAGCGGATAGAAATTCTTCATTCTTCTTGAAAACTAGCGTATCGTTAATATTTCCACGCTTTAAAACAGCTGCTTGCACAATACCTTTTGGTAGAATGGTTGGTACATCTTTTAAGGAGTGTACGGCAATATCAATATCACCATTAAGCATAGCTATATCTAGAGTCTTTGTAAAAATTCCTGTGATACCAAGCTCATATAAAGGCTTATCTAAAACAATATCACCTGTTGATTTTACAGGCACTAATATGGTTTTATAACCTAAATGCTCTAATTGAGATTGAACTGTTTTTGCTTGCCACATAGCGAGCTGGCTGTCGCGTGTGCCAATGCGAATTATTCTAGACATTCTTGGTTGTTTCTAACTGAAATATTTTTTTGATGAGCTCGATGCTTTCATCTGAAGAATTTGAATCTTCTCTTAAATGGTGTGCAAACTGATTTGTTATTTTCTGAATAAGATTACTTGAAATTAATTCGGCTTGTTCTTCGTTAAAATTATCAAGCTTTTTGCGTTGCGTTGAGAATTCAGAATTTTTCAAATCCGTCAACTTATGTTTTATAGCCTGAATTGTAGGTACAAATTTTAAAGTATCCAACCAAGCATTGAACTCAGTATTGATTTCATAAATAATAGTTTCAGCAGCCGGAATATAGGCTTTACGTTTTTCTAGAGTCTCGTCAGTAATCTTAGCTAAATCATCCAAATGAACTAATGTAATGTTTTCTAAATCTCTAACATCTTCATTGACATTTTTTGGAATGGATAAATCAAGAATTAGTAATGGCTTTTTAGTTTGGATTAATGATTTGTAAACTGTCGGGTCTTGAGCCCCAGTTGCCACAATTACGATATCAGAGATATTAATTTCTTCCTGTAAATTTCTGTAATCTTTGACTAAAAGATTGAACTTTCCTGCAACAGCTTCAGCTTTATCTTTAGTTCTATTAATAAGCGTGATGTGAGTATTTTTTGTATGTTTTACCAAATTTTCACAAGTATTACGGCCTATTTTACCAGTTCCAAAAAGGAGAATATTCTTTTCGGAAATGTGCTTAACGTTGCTCATTATATATTGAACAGAAGCAAAAGAAACAGATGTTGCTCCTGAAGATAATTCCGTTTCTGTTTTAATGCGTTTACTGGCTCTAATAACTGAGTTTACCAATCGTTCTAAGTAAGAATTTAATAATCCATCATTTTTAGATTTTTTTGCACCTGATTTTAGCTGCCCAATAATTTCGAAATCTCCCAAGATTTGACTATCTAAACCAGAACCAACCTTGAACATGTGAGAAATAGCATCATTGTTTTTGTGTACGTAAGCAACATTTTGAAATTCTTCGACTGTTCCTTTTGTGTTATCACAAAGCAAATCAATAAGTATACAGGGACGTTCTGCGAAACCATAAATCTCAGTTCGATTGCATGTAGAAACTAACAGTAAGCTTTTTATACCTTTAGTTCTGGCTTGCTTTAAAATGGCAATTTTTGCGGTCTCACTGAGGCTAAAGTGACCACGTACTTCGGCATCAGCCTTTTTATAGCTAAGCCCAATTGCATAAAAATTCGTGTTTCTCTGTTGTTGCATTCGCTCGTTTACCTGACTTTGGAATTAACAATGCAAATGTAATTTGGTTAATAACATAAAAATAACGCTAGAAGAACTTAAAATGCCGTTTTTGGTTTTTTAACTTCATTTTTTAATAAAATATGATTAATATCATACTTTTGCCCTAAAATAAAGGGCTGATAAGTCTATAGTTTAGAACGAATCTAAATAACAACAATATGAATTTAGGAAATAATATCTCAAAAAGTATCGCTAAAGGGTCTTTTGATGAAACTTATATGGAAAAAGGCTTTTTTATACTAACATATAAGAATGATAACAAGAATATTGAAGTCGTAGAGCGGAACATAGATAGTAGTTATATTCAGTTTCATTTCTGCACAAAAGGCGAAGCTTCTTTTGTATTTAATCATGGGACATATAGGCTTCCTATTCTTAACGATACATCATTGTTGTTGTATAATCCCCAAAGAGATTTGCCAATTCATTTAGAAGTTCAACCTAATTGTTGGTTGGTATCATTGGTAATATCATTGGAAAAGTTTCATGGGCTATTCTCACAAGATACATCTTATGTCACGTTTTTATCTGATGATAATCGTGACAAAAAATATTATAAAGATGGGATTGTTTCACCATCAATGGCTGTGGTTTTAAATCAGTTGTTGAGCTTTAATCTTAATAATTCCATAAAGCCTTTGTATTACAAAGGAAAAGCTTACGAAATGCTAAGCCTATTTTTTAATAGAAGTCAAGATGCAAATATTGAGCAATGTCCATTTTTGGTAGATGAGGAAAATGTAGCAAAGCTTAAAAAAGCTAAAGATATTATTATTGCTCAAATGTCAGAACCGCCAACGTTGCAAGAATTGGCAGATACAATAGGTCTAAGTCTTAAGAAACTTAAAGAAGGTTTTAAGCAGATTTATGGAGATTCGGTTTTTAGTTTCCTATTTGATTATAAGATGGAAGTTGCTAGACAACTTCTAGAATCAGGTGATTATAACGTTAATGAAGTTGGGCTAAGAGTGGGTTACAGTACCGCAAGTCATTTTATTGCAGCTTTTAAAAAGAAATATGGGACAACACCTAAAAAATATATTACTGAGACTAATTAAAAAAGTCTTAAAACTATACTAATATTATAAAATTCAATACTACTATCTCAACCCATTAGTAAATTACATTGTATTTTTGTATTTGAAAAAATGAAAGATGAAAAAAGGAATATTACTCGTTAATTTAGGTTCTCCAGACAGTCCAGAACCAAAAGATGTAAAAAAGTATCTAGGAGAATTTTTAATGGACGAACGTGTCATTGACGTCCCACTTTGGGCACGTACACTATTGGTCAAAGGTATTGTACTTAACACACGACCAAAGGCGTCAGCAAAAGCTTATAAAAAAATTTGGTGGAAAGAAGGTTCTCCACTAATTGTATTATCAGAACGTCTTCAAGAAAAAATTCAAAAACAAGTCGATTATCCTGTGGCTTTGGCTATGCGTTACGGTAGTATGACTATAAAAGAAGGCATGCAAGAATTGGCAGATAAAGGTGTGGATGAGGTGTTTTTAATTCCTTTGTATCCCCAATATGCAATGGCAACAACAGAGACTATTTTGGTATTAGCCGAGGAAATTAGAAAAGAGTTTTTCCCGAATATGAAAGTTACAGACTTAAAACCTTTCTATAATAATCCAGATTATATTAAAGTGTTATCAAACAGTATTGCTAAACATCTAGAAGGTAAAGATTATCAGCATTTATTATTCTCTTATCATGGCGTCCCTGAACGACATATTCGTAAAAGTGATATTACAAAATCACATTGTAACCCAAGCCCTAAAGGTTGTGGCGAATGCTGTAAAAATCAATCATCTGCTCACGAGTTTTGCTATAGGCATCAATGCGTTGAGGTCACCAGATTGGTAGGTGAACACTTAGGGATGACTGAAGGCACATTTTCATCTAGTTTTCAATCACGCTTAGGATTTGATCCTTGGTTAAGACCATACACTGATAGGACAATTGAGCGTTTCGGTAAAGAAGGCATGAAAAAAATGGCTATCGTAACTCCAGCTTTTGTAAGTGATTGTCTTGAAACTTTAGAAGAAATCGCCATGGAAGGTGAGGAAATTTTCCATGAAGTTGGCGGAAAAGATTTTACAACAATACCTTGTCTTAATGACAATGAAGAGTTTGTAGCATTAATTTCAAAATGGATTAATGAGTGGGCGACTGCTGAAGAAGCAGTAATTGCTTAATGGCTAAAGTGTCTTCACAAGATTTAGGGACAGAACCTATAGCAAAATTACTTGTAAAGCAAGCTGTACCAGCATCGATTGGTATTTTGGTGATGTCACTAAATATTTTAGTTGATACTATTTTTGTAGGTAACTGGATAGGTGCTACAGCTATTGCTGCCATTAATGTTGTATTACCAGTATCTTTTTTTATTGCGGCTTTAGGTATGGCTATTGGTATTGGAGGTTCTTCAATTATATCAAGAGCTTTAGGAGCTAATAATATGCAAAGGGCACTAACAACTTTTGGTAATCAAATAACGTTGACTTTTTTGTTTACAGTAACATTTGCTGTTTTTGGGCTTATCTATGTCGATACGCTAATCCCAGCTTTTGGAGGAAAAGGAAACATCTTTGCATCTGCAAAAGTATATTATGAGATTATTCTTTATGGCGTACCCATTTTAGGATTTGTCATGATGGGAAACAATGTAATACGCGCAGAAGGCAAACCAAAATTTGCAATGTATGCCATGTTAATTCCATCTGTAGGTAATTTGCTTCTAGATTACATTTTTATTAACGTTTTGGATTATGGTATGGCTGGTGCTGCATGGGCAACTACAGGTTCTTATGTCTTATGTTTTTTGTTTGTCTTGTGGTTCTTCTTATCTAAAAATTCTGAATTAAAGATAAGTCTAGCTCACTTTAGATTAAAAAAGATTATTGTTTTAGAAATAGGTTCATTAGGTTCTGTAACCTTGGCGAGGCAAGCTGTAGTAAGTGTTACATTCCTTTTAGTTAATAATGCACTTTACAATTATGGAGGCGAAATTTCTGTCACAGCTTATGCTATTGTTGCTCGTATGTCTATGTTTGCTTTGTTTCCGGTATTTGGTATTACCCAAGGATTTATTCCTATTGCTGGGTTTAATTATGGTGCAGAAAAGTATCCTCGTGTAAAAGAGGTAATTTACACAGCGATTAAATATGCAACAATTTTAGCAACGATTATTTTTGTTGTTTTAATGGTTTTTCCGGAGTTTATTACCAAGTGGTTCACAACTGATACAGCCGTAACTGAAGTTACACCAAACAATATGCGTTGGGCATTTGCAGCAATTCCTATATTAGCATTACAACTAATTGGTGCAGCTTATTTTCAGGCAATAGGTAAAGCGCTTCCGGCATTGATATTGACCTTAACACGACAAGCAATCTTCTTTATTCCTTTAATGTATATATTACCAGTTTTCTTTGGGGAATTAGGAATATGGATGTCATTTCCAATTTCTGATATATTGTCTACAATAGTTACTTATTACTTTTTAAGACGTGAAGTAAAGTTAAAGTTAGATACCACTTAAGACTTCTAGGTAATATTCTTTATTTTTAGCTTTCAAAACTAACCTTTTACTCATGCGATTATCAACCATTCTAGCAGTAGTACTGCTATCGTTTTTAAGTTTAAATCTAGACTCTCAAAATTTTGATGAGTCACATTATTCAGGATTAGAGTATCGACTTGTAGGTCCTTTTAGAGGTGGCCGAAGTGCTGCTGTGACTGGAGTGCCAAATCAACCCAACCTTTATTACTTTGGCGCCACTGGTGGCGGAATTTGGAAAACAAAAAATGGCGGACGTCAATGGGAGAATATTTCTGACGGTTATTTTGGGGGAAGTATTGGTTCAATAGCAGTATCAAAAAGTGACCCTAATGTTATTTATGTCGGTGGAGGTGAAAAGACAGTGAGAGGAAATGTATCTTCAGGTTACGGTATATGGAAAAGTGTTGATGCTGGAAAAACATGGACAGCTTCAGGCTTACCAAAATCGCGTCATATTCCACGTATTGCTATTCATCCTACAAATCATAATATTGTATTTGCAGGTGTAATGGGTAATCTTTACAAGCCAACCGATGAACGTGGTATTTATAAAAGTACTGACGGCGGAAAAACATGGGAAAAGACATTATTTGCTAATGCAAATGCGGGTGTTGTAGACTTAATAATGGACCCAACAAATCCTAGAATTTTATATGCTTCTACATGGCGAATTAATCGAACTCCCTACAGTCTAAATTCTGGAGGTGATGGTTCTGCATTATGGAAAAGTACAGATAATGGAGAAACATGGGCAGAAATTTCAAAAATGAAAGGTTTCCCAGAAGGAATTTTAGGTATTATAGGTGTTACAGTTTCACCTATAAATAATCAACGTGTTTGGGCTATTGTAGAAAATAAAGATAAAGGAGGTTTGTATAGAAGTGATGATGGTGGTGAATCTTGGAGACTAGTTAATAACGAACGTAAATTACGCCAACGTGCATGGTATTATACACGTGTTTATGCAGATACTGACGATATTAATACGGTATATGTATTAAATGTAAGCTATCATAAGAGTACAGATGGAGGGAGAACATTTGGGAATTATCGTGCTCCTCATGGAGATCATCACGATTTATGGATTGCACCAGAAGACCCAAGCCGTATGATTATTGGAGATGATGGTGGCGCACAAGTTACTTATGATGGTGGTGAAACATGGAGTACCTATCACAATCAACCAACATCACAATTTTATCGTGTAACAACAGATAATGCATTTCCGTATAGGATTTATGCAGCCCAGCAAGACAATTCAACAGTAAGAATTCCGCATAGAACAAATGGTAGAGCCATATCAGAAGATGATTGGGAATCTACTGCTGGTGGTGAGTCTGCACATATAGCAGTTGACCCAAAAGATAATGACATTGTTTATGGTGGTAGTTATGGTGGCTATTTAACTCGTGTCAATCACAAAACAGGAACTACAAGAGCTATAAATGTTTGGCCAGACAATCCTATGGGCTCGGGAGCAGAAGGTATGAAATACCGCTTTCAGTGGAATTTCCCTATTATATTTTCAAAGCATAACCCTAACAAACTATACACCTTTTCTCAGCATGTTCATGTTACAGAGAATGAAGGGCAATCTTGGGAAATTATTAGTCCAGACCTAACAACTAACGACCCCGAAAAACAAAAATCTTCAGGCGGACCAATTACTCAGGATAATACTGCGGTAGAATATTATTGCACCATTTTTGCTGCTCAAGAGTCGCCATTAAAAGAAGGCTTACTTTGGGTAGGTAGTGATGATGGTTTAGTACATGTATCAAAAAACGGTGGTCAAAGTTGGGAAAATGTTACGCCTAAAGGCATGCCAGACTGGATGATGATTAATAGTATAGAGCCAAGTGCTTTTGATGAGGGTACATGTTATATTGCAGGTACAAAATATAAGACTGGAGATTTTGAGCCATACTTATATAAAACTTCAGATTATGGTAAGTCTTGGACAAAAATCACAAAAGGTATAAACAATGAGCATTTTACAAGAGTGCTTCGTGAAGATCCAAAGCAAAAAGGGTTACTCTATGCAGGTACAGAAACAGGAATGTATATTTCGTTTGATGATGGAAATAACTGGAAATCTTTTCAGTTAAATCTACCGATTGTCCCTATCACAGATTTAACTACAAAAGACAACAACTTAATTGTAGCAACACAAGGAAGAAGCCTTTGGATTATTGATGACTTGTCGGTTATTCATCAGTTGTATTCAGCAGATTTAAGTAAGAATATCCTTTTTAAACCAAAGGATACTTACCGCATGAGTGGAGGAAGTCGTAAAGGAAGTAAAACAGCAGGAACCAATCATCCTAACGGTGTTATCACACATTTTAACTTAAAAGATTTAGGAGAAGAAGACAAAGTCTCATTAACCTATTTTGATAAAAAAGGCGATACTATAAAAACATATTCTAATAAATCGAAAAAAGATAAGTTAATCGTAAAAAAGGGAGCAAATCAATTTGTTTGGAATATGACTTATGATGGTGCAGAGCGATTACCAGGTATGATTTTGTGGGCAGCAAGCTTACAAGGACCAATAGCTGTTCCTGGAGCTTATAAAGTTAGTCTAAATGTCAATGGAGACACCAAAACACAACCTTTTAATATTCTAGCTGACCCAAGATCTGAAAGTACAACAGCAGAAATACAAAAACAGTTTGATTTTATTCAGGATGTAAATGGGACTGTAGATAAAGCGCATAAATCTATTAAGAAAATAAGATCTGTAAATAAACAATTAGGAGCATTTCAGAAACAGTATATAGGAGATGATAATGTCAAAGAATTATTAGAAAAGGCTAAGAAACTTCAAGAAGAATTGTCTGATATTGAGAAAGCTTTATATCAAACAAAAAACCGAAGTGGTCAAGATCCTTTAAACTTTCCAATAAGGTTAACTGACAAGTTAGGAGGTTTAAACTCGCTTACTAGACGAGGCGATTTTCCACCAACAGATCAGGCTATTGTTGTTAAGAATGAGTTAACTCAAAAAATTAACACACAGCTAAATAGCTTTAATACCCTACTAAGTGAACAAGTTAAGGCATTCAATACAGCTTTTAACTCAAAACAATTGAACTATTTATTTGTTGAAGAATAATGACAGATTTTTTAGCAGAATACTATTACTACATCAAATCGTTACACATAATATTTGTGGTTACTTGGTTTGCAGGTTTATTTTATATTCCAAGACTATTTGTATACCAAATAGAAGCTTTTTATAAACCACCTCCTGAAAAAGAGATTTTAGGCAAACAACTAAAACTTATGACAAAACGCCTATGGTTTATAATAACTTGGCCGTCTAGTATTTTGGCCATATTTTTTGGTGTATTATTAATTATACCCCGATTATTTTACCTCACAGATAGTTGGATGCAAGTCAAATTAGGTTTTGTATTATTATTGGTTATTTATCAAATACAAACACATGTCTACTACAAGCAACTTCAAAAAGATATTGTCAAAAGATCCTCAAGCTTTATGCGTATTTGGAACGAAGGCGCTACATTTATTCTCTTTGCTGTTGTGTTTTTAGTGGTTCTGAAAAACGCACTAAACTGGGTTTTCGGAGTTATAGGCATTGTGGTTTTAGGTATTTTGATAATGTTAGGTTTTAAAATTTATAAAAGTATTAGAGCAAAAAACCCAGATGCCTAGTTGGCGTGGTTATTGCTATGTTTAGAAGAACTTAAAAACTTATATGGCTTTAAAAAATTTATCTCTTCGTTCTCGCATATTTATAGCTATGATACTATTGGTATTATTAGCCTCAGTTTTGATTGGAGCGGTAACAATTCACCAGTATAATGAAGAAGCTAGAGAATATCATGCTGATAGACTAGAGCGAAAAGAAGCTGCTATAAGGCGAAGTATCGATTTGGTAATAGACGAGACATTTTTCCCTGTAATTACGGAAAAACTACCTGTTATTTTCAGAGAAGAAATTTTTAATATTGCTAATATTCATGGTCTTCAAATTAACCTTTACGATCTTGATGGTCAACTCTTAAAGTCATCTAAAGCAGCGTTACAAAATAATAAGGTGGATGTTTGCTTGGATGCAGAAATCCTAAATCAATTATCCAATACTGCAGAACACAGATACGTTTTTGAAAACAAAATCAATGGTAAAGTTTTTCAATCTTCATATTCTTTCATAACAGATAAAAAATTTAAAAATATTGCCATACTAAATATTCCATATTTAGAAGATGACGACATATTTAACAGAGAACTTAATGAGTTTTTGCTCCGATTAGGTTATGCCTATTTAGTGATGATTTTAGCGGCAATTGTATTAGCTTATTTTGTATCAAAATATATAACACAATCTCTGAGGAGTATAAGTGATAAACTCAATGAAATAAGATTAGAAAAAAGAAATAAAAAAATAGAGATTGAGACTTCAGGAGCAGAAATAGAAACACTGGTAAAATCGTATAACAGCATGATTGATGAACTTGAAGAATCAGCAGTGCAATTAGCTACAAGTGAGCGTGAACAAGCATGGAGAGAAATGGCAAAGCAAGTTGCGCATGAGATAAAAAACCCACTAACACCAATGCGATTAAGTGTACAAAGTTTTCAAAGAAGATTTAATCCGGCCGATGTTGATATACACATAAAGGTTAGTGAATTTAGTAATACACTTATCCAACAAATAGACACTATGAGTTCTATTGCCTCAGCATTTTCAAATTTTGCCAAAATGCCAGCACAACAAAATGAGCAACTGAACATAGTACATGTCGTAAAATTAGCATTAGATATATTCAATGAGAATTATATTAATTTTGAGCCTGAATCTGATGAACTTATCGCTAAGTTTGACAGAACGCAACTTATTCGCGTAGTAACCAATTTAGTAAAAAATGGGATTCAAGCCATTCAAGAAAGAGAAACTGAGAGTCCTCAAATAAATGTCAGAGTGTTTTCTAGTGAAGACTTTATAAATATCACTGTAGAGGATAATGGCTCTGGTATTACTGAAGAAAATAAAATCAAAGTTTTTGAGCCCAAATTTACCACTAAAACAAGTGGTATGGGTTTAGGTTTAGCCATGGTAAAAAATATTGTAGAGACCTACAAAGGACGTATTACTTTTACTTCAGAATACGGAAAAGGTACTATCTTTACAGTCGCATTTCCCAAACAATAAAATTATGAGTTACGAAAATATTTTATCAGAATTTTCAAATGGTATAACAACTATTACCGTAAATCGTCCAAGTAAATTAAATGCTTTAAATAAAGTCACAATTGAAGAGTTGCATACTGCTTTTGCTGAAGCGGATAAATCTAAAGACACTAAAGTTATCATTATCACTGGTAGTGGCAAAAAAGCTTTTGTCGCAGGTGCCGATATTAGTGAGTTTGCAGATTTTAATATCAAAGAAGGCGGAAGGCTTGCTGCCAAAGGACAAGAAATATTGTTTGATTTTGTCGAAAATCTAAGTACACCAGTAATTGCAGCTGTAAACGGTTTTGCTCTCGGCGGAGGTTTAGAGTTAGCCATGGCTTGCCATTTTAGAGTAGCAAGCATTAATGCAAAGATGGGTTTACCAGAGGTATCGTTAGGTGTTATTCCTGGTTATGGAGGCACGCAACGTTTACCACAATTAGTTGGTAAAGGACGTGCAATGGAAATGGTTATGACGGCAGGTATGATAGATTCTAATTTAGCTTTGAGTTATGGTTTGGTAAACCATGTTATAGAACAAGAAGAATTAATACCACTTGCTGAAAAAATTGCTAGTAAAATTATGCGCAATTCATCTGTTGCTATCTCGGAAGCCATCAAAGCTGTCAATGCAAACTATAAATATGGTACAGATGGTTATAAAACCGAAATAGAAGCTTTTGGAAACTGTTTTGGGACCGAAGATTTTAAAGAAGGGACAACAGCTTTTTTAGAAAAGCGTAAAGCTAATTTTCCAGGCAAACAGGACTAAATTGTCTTAAATTTTTTGAACTTGATTAGTTTAGATATTTAACTATATTTAATACTTCAACCTGAGACTTATGAAATTAAGGATTTTTACACTGATACTATTAGTCATTCTTTCGTCTTGTAAAGAAGCTATAAAGTCAGATGTTCAGGTTTTTAAATCTACCGATTTAAATAATGCCAATACAGTTTTGTTAGAAGCGGTTATGGAAGATGCATTTACGCCACCTGTAGCAAGTCGTATGTACGTTTACGCTCACTTAGCACATTATATAACCTTACAGAGTTTAAGAAGCGATAGCTTACAGATGATTAGGTCTAAGGTTAGTGGTTTGGAGGATTTTAAACTTCCGGAATCACAGGAAGTAAACCCAGAATTATCAGCACTATTAGCCTTTTCTAATACTGGAAAAAAACTGATTTATTCTGAATATTATTTTGAAGATTTAGCTGATAGCCTAAAAGCTAAAGCGATTAGGTTGGGTCTTTCAGAAAACGTGATTAATAATTCTGAAAAATACGCCTCAGAAATATCAAAGTTACTAAGTACTTGGATTGATAAAGATATGTATATAGAAACTAGAACCTATCCACGTTTTACTAGTACAAAAAACTCAGAGAATTGGCGAGAAACACCTCCGGATTATTTATCTGGTTTGGAACCATATTGGGATAAGATTAGGACTATGGTTATAGATAGTGCTAATGTATTTGCTTACAAACCTTTGCCAGATTACAGTACAGAAAAAGATTCTGATTTTTATAAAATGGTCGATGAAGTCTATCAAGAATCTAAAAATACTACCCTTGAAAAAGGAAAAATTGCTTGGTTTTGGGATTGTAATCCAATCATGACGATTCATAAAGGTCATATGACTACAACGATTCATAAGTTTACACCACCAGGACATTGGCTAAATATTATTAATCAGATTTCGACCAACGAGAATTCAGATTATTATAAAACTACAAAAGCGTATACAATGACTTCGATGGCGATGTTTGATGCGATTATTGCAGCTTGGCATGTAAAATATAAGACTGATTTAGTCCGACCAGTAACTTATATTCAAGAAAATATTGATACTGAATGGACACCAGTGTTACAAACACCACCTTTTCCAGAATATACAAGTGGCCATAGTGCAACTTCAGCGTCAGCTGCTGAAATTTTAACAAGCATTTACGGTGACAATTATAAGTTTACAGACAATACACAATTACGCTTTGGATTAGAGAAACGTTCATTTAAGTCTTTTAGAGAAGCAGCAGACCAAGTTAATTTAAGTCGTTTTTATGGTGGTATTCACTATATGCAGGGTGTTGAAGAAGGAGGAAGACAAGGACGAGAAGTTGCAAATTTAATTTTAAAGAAATTACAGTAAGACTATGAGATTTTTAAAAGTTTTTAGTTTTCTAGCTTTTGTAATAGTTTTTAGCTGTAAAGAGGATGAGAAAAAAACTGTAGTTCAAACAAAAGCCAAGATAGAAGAAGCTAGGTCCATAAAACAACCTGCATTATTTTCATACTTAGACTCATCTGAAACTAATATTAGTTTCAAGAATGTAATTAATGAAACAGAGACTTTTAATTTTATTTTGTACGCCTACCTATATAATGGAGGCGGCGTTGCTATCGGAGACATCAATAATGACGGTTTAGACGATATTTATTTTTCAGGAAATACAATTAGTGATAGACTTTATCTAAATCAAGGTAATTTTCAATTTAAAGATATAACACTTGCGGCTAATGTTGGTGGTGGAGAAGGCTTTAAAACGGGAGTAACAATGGCAGATGTTAATAACGACGGACTTTTAGATATCTATGTTTGTAAATCTGCTGTCAAGAATGATGCACTCAGAAAAAATATACTTTACATAAACAATGGCAATCTTACATTTACTGATAAAGCAGAAAGTTTTGGATTAGCAGATACAGGTTATTCAGTCCAAGCTTATTTTTTTGATTCTGATGGTGATAATGATTTAGATGTATATGTTTTAAATCATACTAGCAATATGTTAGAGGCAAATATGATTAAGGTATCTAAAAGAGACGATGGTACATTAGGTATCGCACAACTTGAAGATTACACTGGTAGAACAGATAGATTCTACGTAAATAAAGGGAATAAATTTATTGATGAATCAGAGAAAGCAGGAGTATTGGGTGATGCTTTTGGACTAAGCGCTGTAGTTGGTGACTTTAATAACGATTTTAAGCCAGATTTATATGTGTGTAACGACTACTCAATGCCTGATAAATTACTCATAAATCAAGGCAACAATGTTTTCAACGATGAATTAGATGCATATTTTGAAAACACATCTTTCTCTTCAATGGGTTCTGACTTTGCTGATATTAATAATGATGGTCATATTGACTTAATGACTTTAGATATGGCGCCTCAAAAAAACGATAGACGTAAAATGATGTTGATGCCACAAAATTTTAATAAATATGAGAAAATGGTCAAGTATGGTTTTGGGGCTCAATTTACTGCTAACGCTATGCAGATAAATACAGGAACAAATAGCTTTTCTAATATTAGTTTTTTAGATAATTTGGCTCAAACCGAGTGGAGTTGGTCTGTACTCTTAGCTGATTTTGATAATGATGGGCTTAAGGATATTCATGTTACGAATGGCTATAATCGGGATGTCACCAATAACGATTATTCCAGATATAAAATGGATGAGCTTCAAAAACAACTTAATCAAAAACAGATAACTCTAAAACAATGGATTGAAGAAATCCCAAGTATTCCGGTTCCTGCATTTTTGTTCAGAAATAGCGGAGAAAATAATTTTGAAGACGTTTCAGATTCATGGAATAGTGGACAACCCAGTTTTTCAAATGGTGCTGCTTATGCTGATTTAGATAATGATGGCTTCTTAGATATTGTGGTAAATAATATTAATAAAGCGCCTTTCATAATGAAAAATAATGGAAAGCAACAATTAGAGAATAGTTTTATTTCTGTTGATTTTCTGTTTGAAAAAAATAAAACAGCAATTGGTGCAATGGGAAAACTTACATTATCAAATGGAACTATTTTAACAGAGGTTTACAACCCAACTCGCGGCTTTTTGTCTTCTTCACAACACCAATTACATTTCGGAATTAAAAAAGGTTTATCAGCTAAAAAATTAGAAATTATCTGGCCAGATAGAAAGATGCAAATCATTGAAAAACCAGAATTAAATAAATCAATTTCAGTAAAATACAATCCGACGTCAAAGTATATCGGAGAAACTGAGAAGAATCTATATTTTGAAGATAATACAGCAGCTTTAAGCAAAGGTTTCTCTCATGTAGAAAACGATTTTATAGACTTTAAACGTGAAGCTTTATTACACCACAAATATAGCGAAGAAGGACCAGCTGTTGCAATTGCAGATATTAACGGTGATGGTTTACAAGATGTTTATTTCGGTGGCGCCAAAGACTTTTCAGGTAAATTGTTCCTGCAAAATGCATCGGGAACTTTTACTAGAAAAGAGATTTTAGATTTTGAAGTGGATAAAACTCATGAAGATACAGATGCTGTCTTTTTTGATGCCAACGCCGATGGAAATCAAGACCTATATGTTGTAAGTGGAGGAAATGAAAGTAGTGCCAACTCTCGTAATTATTTAGATAGACTGTATTTCGGTGATGGAAAAGGAAACTTTAGTAGAGTTCGAAATGTACTTCCAGAAATTTTCACAAGCGGTGCTGTTGTTAAAGTACATGATATAGATGGCGATGGTCAACAAGACATTTTTATAGGTAGTCGCGTAACACCAGGTAGATATCCTGAATCACCAAAAAGTTACTTTTTAAAGAATGAAAAAGGATTGTTTAAAGAATCAATAAACACTTGGGGAAAAGAAATTACGAATATTGGGATGATTACTGATGCTGAGTTTGCTGACCTAGACAATGATGGTGTTTCTGAATTGATTATTGCAGGCGAGTGGATGCCAATTTCAGTATTTAAATTTGAAAATGTAACATATAAAAATCGAACTTCTGAATTTGGTTTAGATAAAAAATTAGGTTGGTGGAACTCAGTAACTATTTCTGATATTAACGCCGATGGTTATCAAGATATCATTGCCGGAAATCTTGGTCTAAATTCAATTTTTAAAGCTTCAGAATCACAACCAACTGAGCTTTATTACAAAGATTTTGATGGTAATGGAAGCGTTGACCCAATCATCACAAATTATAATGAAGGCACCAGCTATCCACTCCATAATCGTGATAGGATGTTAGACCATATGGTATTTTTAAAGAAACGCTTTTTAAGATATGAACCATACGCTAATGCGACGATAAATGATATTTTTTCACCTCAAGAACTTCAAGGTGTAAAGGTTTTAAAAGCTAATCACTTTCAACATACCTTATACACAAACCAAAATGGAAAAAGTTTTAATACACAAAATTTATCTAGTGGGACACAGATTTCTGTACTTAATGATGCGGTAGTAATTGACCTAAATAATGATAATAAAGAAGATATTATTCTTGGAGGTAATTTTTACGGCACAGATGCCGAATATGGCAGGTATGATGCGTCAATAGGAGTAACTCTAATCAACTCAGGCAACTCTAATTTTGAAACTATATCGCCATCTGAAAGCGGGTTAAAAATTTCAGGTAATGTACAACACATTAAACAAATTGAAGTTGCAGGTAAACCACATCTTCTTGTGATAAGAAATAATGACTCTGCAAGCTTAATTAAAATAAAAAAAGACTAATGTTTTTTTTTGAGTAAGATCTTTTTAATGTCTGTTATCCACAATATTATGTAATAGAAAGATCGGACTAACTAAAACAAAGACAATCAATAAAATAGGACTTAATAGTAATAACAAAATAATCTTTTTCATAGCATTTTTAATTGTTTTACAATTACAAATATCGGAGAGAAGTAGATGTAAAATGATTACTAAATTGATTGATTGTTACAGAATATTACCCCATTTTTCATTAAAAAAACTATAGTATTTTACCTCATTCAATTTTAATTTATATGTTATTTTGACATAAATATGTATCTTTTGGTTTATTAAAGTTAAAATAGTATAGTTTTTTAATAATTTTGAATAGACAATTTGTTTGGCATAAGTCTAACTTTGTTACTATTGTGAAAAAGCGTAAACCAGTATTAGAGAAAATAAGTCCTACTTTTGGAAGTTCCATTCATGTTCATAAACATGGAGCGTATGTTGGTGAGAGTAAACCATATTGGCATTTTCATCCTGAGATAGAATTGGTCTATATAAATAAAGGCAATGGGAAACGACATATTGGTAATCATTTATCCTATTATAACAATAGTCAGTTATTACTTTTAGGTTCTAATTTACCTCATTATGGTTTTGTAGATCGTTTAACTTTAAACGGGTCAGAAACCGTAGTTCAATTCAGACCAGATTTCTTAGGGATTGATTTTTTTAATATACAAGAAATGACGGATATCCGCTATCTTTTTGAACGTTCAAAGAAAGGTGTTCTTTTTGGTAAAAAAACCAAGGAAAAACTAGGCTCTAAAATAGAAGGCTTAGCATCTACATCTGGGATAGAGAAAATACTATTATTATTAGAAGTTCTTAATGAGTTGGCAAAATCAGACGATTATAAAGTATTAAATGCTGATGGTTTTGTATTTGAGATAGAACCTCAAGACAATGCTAAGATTAATATGATCTATAAGCATATTAGTGAAAACTTTCAGAAACAAATTAGTTTGAACGAGATGTCAGAAAAAGTCAGTATGTCAATACCAGCGTTTTGTAGATATTTCAAAAAAGTTACTGGTAAAACATTTACCAAATTGGTAAACGAATATAGGATTGTGCATGCAACTAAGCTTCTTTCAGAAAGTCAAATGAGTATTACTGACATAAGCTTTGAGTGTGGGTTTAATAATTTTTCGCATTTCAATAAATTATTCAAAGAGTTCACCGGTAAAAGTGCATCGAAATACAGAAAAGAGTTAAAACATTTGGTACAATAAATTCAGAAATATGGATAAAAAACTTGATACAGCAATAGAATACTACTCAATAAAACAAAAAGAAATTTTAGAATTGGTTAATGGCAGTTCTACACTTTCTGTAGAAGATATTATACGCTATGGAGAAGAAATGTCAGTGATAGAAAATAAAATGATAGCTCTTGAAGTAGCAAAAGAAAATTAAATTATTTTTCACCATTCCATTCACGATAAAACTGTTTTAGAAAACTCTCCATGAACACATGTCTTTCAGCAGCTATTAGCCTTGCGGTTTTAGTATTCATTTTATCTTTAAGAAGTAGTAATTTTTCGTAAAAATGGTTGATAGTTGGTGCGGAAGATTTTTTATATTCTTCTTTAGATATTTTTAGATTTGGCTCTATATCGGGGTTATATAAAGCTCTATTTTTAAAACCACCATAATTAAAACAGCGCGCAATCCCAATAGCGCCTATAGCATCTAAACGGTCAGCATCTTGGACAACTTTTAATTCTTTTGAAGTAAATTTTATGCTAGACTCTAGTGAATTTTTAAAAGATATATTCTCAATAATAGCAATAACATGCTCTATGATTTTGCTGTCTACATTTTGTTTGAATAAAAACTCTCGAGCAATTTTAGGCCCAATAGTTTCATCGCCATCATAAAACTTTGGGTCAGCGATATCATGTAACAATGCAGCCAAAGAAACAACCAGAGTATTTACATCTTCCTTTTTTGCAATCAAAAGTGTATTCTTATAAACACGCTCTATATGAAACCAATCATGTCCGCCTTCAGCATTAGTGAGTTCTTTTTTTACAAAGGTAATAGTATTGTCTATTAATGAATTCATATTACAAAATAATAGTTTTGGTTATGGTTGCTTCAATATCTTTTATTAAGGTTTCTTTGTCTTCAAATTGATTCAGCTCTATAGGTTTGTGGAAGTTAAAAGTAATATGTGCGCCTAATCCCATCGGAAATTTTCCGTAACGAAGTGTTTTCCATGAATTATTGATGCTTACAGGCAGTATAACTGCATTTGGAGCAAACTCAAACATAGTTATAAGCCCTTTGGTTTTAAAAGGTTTAGGTTTGCCATTTCTACTTCTTGTACCTTCAGGAAAAATAACTGCTGCCCAATTATTCTTGGCTATTCGTATTGCAAAATTCTCAATAGCTTTTATGGATTTTAATGGCTCTTTTCTATTAATCAAAACAGAACCACCATGACGTAAGTTATACGAGACACTAGGTATGCCTTTACCTAATTCTTTTTTGCTAACAAACTTGACATGATGTTTACGTAGATACCATATTAATGGGGGAATATCATACATACTCTGATGGTTTGCTACAGTAATAATTGGTCTATTTGGCGGAATACTATAAGAATTTTTAAAACTAAATCGAGTTCCTAGAATATTAAGACACCGCATTAAAAAAAATTGTAACCAGTCAACACTAATCTTATGAACTTTGTAGCCAAAAACATTAAAACAAAACCATTGTATTGGATGAAACACAACAAGTGTCAAACCAAAACAGAAAAAATATAAAATAGTAATTGGGTAAGCTAGTATTTTCATGGTGCTATAAAATTAAAAAACCACGATGAAAATCGTGGTTTAAATTAAAAATCTTAGTTATAAAATTAACAATACTCGTTGTAAGCATCCATTAAGTTTTCTGCGATTAGTTCTGCAGGGCGACCTTCGATGTGGTGACGCTCTAACATGTGTACTAATTCACCATCTTTAAATAATGCCATACTCGGTGAACTTGGAGGAAAAGGTACCATGTGTGACCTTGCTTGGTCAGTAGCTTCTCTATCAACACCTGCAAAAACTGTTACTAAATTAGTTGGTCGTTTTGCATTTTCTAAGCTCATACGAGCACCTGGTCTCGCATTTGCTGCCGCACAACCACAAACCGAATTTACAACCACTAAAGTTGTTCCTTCTTTTGCAATAGCACTATCTACAGCTTCTGTTGTATGTAATTCTTCAAAACCTACGTTGGTTAAATCCTCACGCATTGGCTTTACTAATTCTGGTGGATACATATTTTTCTTTTAAATTATCAAATTTTGTTTTGCAAAGATACCAATTCTGTAACAAAATAGGATTGCAATATACTAACAAATAGTATATTTATACATTTATAAAATCTATGATAGAATGAGTTTTTCAAAATGGATAGGTGCTGCAATTGGTTGGTCTTTTGGAGGTCCGATAGGGGCTATAATTGGTATGGCGTTAGGAAGTATTGTAGATAACGCTACTGACTCTGGTCCACTTTTAGGTGAGCGTCAAGCTGGGAAAAAGCGAAGACGAGACCCATACAGACAACCAACATATCAAAGGCAGCGTCAAAAAAGGTCACAAACCAAGTCCGGAGATTTTGAAGTAAGCTTACTTATTCTAGCATCTGTAGTTATCAAGGCAGATGGTGTACAAGATCAGCGTGAGCTAGACTTTGTGCGTCAACAATTCACCAATATGTATGGTAAAGATAGAGCTAATATGGCTTTTAGGCTCTTTAAAGGTATAACCAAGCAAAATATTTCGACACGTCAGGTCTGTATACAGATTAAGCAAATGATGGACCATGCATCTCGTCTACAATTACTACATTTTTTATTTGGAATTGCAAAAGCAGATGGGTTAGTAACTCAAGATGAAATCAAACAAATCTATACTATTGCAGGTTATCTTGGGATTAGCAGTCGAGATTACGAGAGCATTAAAGCAATGTTTTATAACAGCACTAATAATGCCTATAAAATCTTAGAAATAGAAAAAAATGTTTCTGATGATGAGTTAAAACGTGCCTATCGAAAAATGGCTAAAAAATACCATCCAGACCGTTTAAGTCACTTAGGAGAGGAACATCATGATGGTGCTGAAGAAAAGTTTAGACAAGTACAAGAGGCATACGAACACATACAAAAAGAGCGTGGATTTAAATAAAAAACCGAATCTTTAATAAAGACTCGGTTCTGATACTGTTATATGGTTAAATCAGAGTATTATTTTAGACTCGCAGACACTTTACTTACATAAGATTTTGCAACTGCACTAGCGCTTTCTGGGTCCTCTATTTTACTGGTTACTATAGCAATAAGTTGTTTGTTTTCTGGTGCTTTTAAGTCGTATACTGTAGTTTCCAAAACATAAACTTTAGATGTACTAGTTGTAATAGTTTCTGGGACATAATTACCTAAAGTTGTCATAGACATTGGATGACGATAATATCCATAAAAGCCACCATAATATCTAGGATAATAACCATAATAATTACCTCCAGCGTAATAACCACCCTCTTTTTGTAAACGTGTTTCTTCTTTTAAATCTTTCAAAACAGTTAGTACAACACCGTCAAATCCTTCGGACTCAAGCATTTTTTTTATCATACCTTTATTACTTTCAGATGGCTTTTCATTGGGGTTCATATTTCCAAATTTAGCAAAGCTTGAAGTAACTCTGTAACCATTTGACTCCATTTGTTTAATAATTTCGTTTTCAAAAACCAAACGAGTTTGGTCATTTGCAGAACGAGCAACGACTAAAAAATTTCTATTTTTTAAGTCAGAAACGTTATCACTTTTCCAAGAATCTAAAACTTTTACAGTTGAACAACTTTGAAATGTTAGTATAGAGATAAAACAAATTAAAAAGTATGTTGACTTTTTCATAATGGCTATTTTTTATATAAATATAAGTTAAATCAACCTCTAAACAAAAAGAAATCATCCTTCATATCTTCAATTTGTGCATCTTCATTAGTAACGATGTAGTCGATAGCTTTTGAAGTAAATGTATTGCCTTTTTTAGTAAGGGACACAATATTATTATTAATAATAATCATGTTGTTTTTTTGCGCCAATTCTAATACAGTTTTAGAACGTACTTTCTGCCAATTAATATGTTCGTTGAGATGTTTCACATGGCGTTCCGATTTTTCATCATGGTTTTTTAAATGAAGTAAAAAGGTGATAAGAGATACCTCTGTGCGTTGCTGTTTTTCGCGGTATAGTACAGCAATTATACCTTTATTTGGGGCAAAAAGGTAAACGACTAAGAATAACAAACCTAAAATAGTGGTTATAGAACCTGCGATTGAGGCATCTAACCAATGCGCCACCCAATATCCAAAGAGGGCACTAAAAATTCCGAAAATGACTGAAAGCACTAACATTTTCTTTAAGTTTTTGGTTAGTAAATAAGCTGCTGCTGCCGGAGTAATCATTAATGCAACAACTAATATGGCACCAACAGCATCAAAAGCACCAACTGTAGTCACAGAAGAAACAGACATCAATCCGTAATGTATGATCGCTGGAGAAAAGCCCAACGATGTAGCCAAACCTTTATCAAAAGTACTCACCTTTAATTCTTTAAAAAAAGCAAGAAGAAATATTAGCGTTACAATTAAGATGACACCAATAATCCATAATGCTTTTGGACCTACATCTGTACCTGCAATAATTAACCTGTCAAAAGGTGCAAAGGCTAATTCACCAAGTAACACAGCATCAATATCCAGATGGACATCATTGGCATTTTTGGCAATCATAATCACACCAATACTAAATAAAGTTGGGAAAACTAATCCAATAGCGGTGTCTTCTTTTACCAAACCGGTTTTCTGAATGTACTCGACTAAGACAACAGTTATGATTCCAGTTAAAGCAGCTAAAATAATTAGTAATGGTGAATTCAAATCGTGCGTGATAAAAAACCCGACTACAATTCCGGGCAAGATGGAGTGACTTATAGCATCACTAATCATAGCCATTTTTCGGAGTACTAAAAAAGTTCCTGGTATGGCACAAGCAACAGCAACTAAACTCGCGATAAGTTGTATTTCTATCTGAGCACTATTCATTACTGTCGGTTTGTTGGTTATATAAATTTGCTGCGGTCTTATAACCTTCCTCTGTCAAACTCCACATGTTACTTTGAATTATTACAAAACCTTTATCTACTAATTTTTTGAGTGTGCCTTTTGTGTAACCTTGAAAATTATTTAAGATTTTTACAGTGTGTGGATGCGAAATATCTTGGTGAGTTTCTGCAATTTGATGCATAAAAGCTAGTGTCTTGTGAAGTTCTAAATCACGGCGATTCTTAATAAATCGAATTTGCTTAAATAACAATCCACGACTTGGCGAAAATATAAATGAGAATACTACAAAAACTGATGCTACTAAAACAATAACCGGTCCAGTGGATAGGTTATTTTGGCTTGCACTAACTGCCGTACCAAACACACCAGAAAATGCTCCGAAAATTGCCGCTAAAAATACCATTTTGGATAAACTATTTGTCCATTGTCTTGCTGCTGCTGCTGGAGCTAAAAGCATCGCGCTCATTAAAACAACACCTACAGTTTGTAATCCTAAAACAATAGCTAAGACAATAAAACTAGTGATAAGAACATCTATAGTTTTTGTATTAAAGCCTAATGTCTTTGTGTAATCTGCGTCAAATAAAAGTATTTTGAATTCTTTCCAAAAAAGCAATAAAACAAATACACAAAGTCCTGTGACAATTGCCATGAGCCAAACGTCACTTTCGACCAATGTAGCGGCCTGTCCAAATAAGTATTTATCTAAACCAGCTTGATTAGCATTAGGCTGTTTTTGAATGAATGTGAGTAATAACATACCAAAACCAAAAAATAGAGATAGAATTAAACCTAATGCCGTATCTGATTTGAGATGTGTTTTTTTGACAATCCCCCTAATCCAAAATGTGCCTATGAGTCCACTCACTAAAGCACCAAGTAGTAAGATGTTAGTATCTTTTGTGCCAGTAATTAAAAAAGCAATTGCAATTCCTGGAAGCGCAGCATGACTTATAGCATCTCCTAAAAGACTTTGTTTTCGTAGTACAGCAAAGCTGCCTAACATTCCTGTTACGGCACCCAAAATTGCCGTCCCAAGTGTAATGGTTCGCAGAGTATAGTCATTAAAGACCAGAGAAAAATATTCTTTTAAGTCCATTATTCTTGAATGCTTACTTTGTAATTAATACCGTAAGTTTTAGTTAAGTTGTCATCATTAAAAATATCTTTTACTGGTCCAGTTGCTATTTTTTTTACGTTTAAGAAAGTAACCCAATCAAAATATTCTGGGACGGTTTGTAAATCATGATGAACAACAATTACTGTTTTTCCTGCTTTTCGTAATTCTTTTAGAATATTGATAATAGCAATTTCGGTAGTAGCATCAACACCTTGAAAAGGTTCGTCCATAAAATATATAGATGCATTTTGCACCAATGCTCTTGCCAAAAAGATCCGCTGTTGTTGTCCACCAGAAAGTTGACTTATTTGTCTGTTCTTGAAAGGTAGCATCCCCACTTTTTCTAAAGATTCTAATGCCGCTTTTTTCTGTTTTTGTCCAGGACGTTTTATCCAACCCAAACTACCGTAAGTCCCCATCATAACAACATCTAATGCTGTCGTTGGAAAATCCCAATCTACACTCCCTTTTTGAGGTACATAAGCAACTAATTGCCGCTGTTTTTTATAAGGTTTATCATAAATACTTACGCTACCTGCAATTGGATTTAGTATACCTAAGATTGATTTTATTAAAGTAGATTTCCCGGCACCATTTGGACCAACAATAGCCATAAGTACACCTTCAGGAATTTCTAAATCAATATCCCAAAGCACTGGTTTATAGTTATAAGCTACGGTAAGGTCGTCTATTTTTACAGCTATTTTTTGATCCATTATTTTAGCGCATTAACAATGGTATTTACATTGTATTTAAACATTCCTATGTAAGTACCTTCAACGGTTCCAGAATTTCCTAAAGCATCACTATACAAAATTCCTCCAATTTCAACCTTGTGATTTTTAGCTTTAACTGCAGCGACTAAAGCTTCAATAGTTCTTTTCGGCACTGAACTTTCAATAAAAATAGCTTTTATTTTATTTTCAATAATGAAACTAGATAACTTCTGCACATCTTTCACACCAGCTTCTGTGGCAGTAGATAAACCTTGAAGCCCAACAACATTAAAATCATAGTTTTTTCCAAAATAGTTGAAAGCGTCATGAGCAGTTACTAAAATTCTTTTCTCTTTTGCAAGTGTGCTTATTATAGTTGAAACATCAGCTTCGAGCTGTGTTAGTTTTGCTAAATATTTTTTTTCATTTTCCAGGAAATTAGTTGCGTTTTCCGGATCTTTTTTTGTTAATATATCAGTTACTTGATTTGTGAACTGTTTAAAAAACGCAATATTGAACCACACATGTGGGTCATAGTTTGAGGCAAAATAATCTGACCCAATGAGCTGTGATTTATCTAAACCTTCACCTAAGGCAACTTGAGTTTTATTTGTATTTCCCATTTTTTCGAAAACCTCTACAAGTTTCCCTTCAAGATGCAGACCGTTGTAAAAAATGATATTAGCGTTAACCAATTTTGAAACATCACCTTCGCTAGCTTTATAGAGATGTGGATCAACACCACTACCCATTAACCCCTCGACTTCAATAAAGTCACCACCAATATTTTTTACTAAATCGGTAATCATAGTAGTAGTCGTAACAACTTTGAGTTTTCCGTTAGATTCGATTTCGTTTTTACAGTTGTATAGACATACAATTGCTATTAGTATAATTATCTTTCTCATTATTTTTTTGGTTTTATTCTATAGCTTAATCCCATACCAACAAGTAAATCTTGTCCATCTGTAATACTTGTACCTAAATAAGCATCAAATTGTAAATCGTTTGACGCTAAGTATGTAAAGCCTGCATCCCAAAAATGATTTGCTGAACTATCTTCAGGTAAATCACCATAAACTTCGGCGTACATTCCCCATTTATCTGAAATGCTATAACCATAAGCAAGTGTATAAATGGCTGCTGCTTCTGAAGAATCATCGCTCCATTGTGCCCCAATATTATAACCTAAACTTGATTTTTCGTTTAAAGTATGAGATAGTGATAGTCTAAAATCGACGCCTGTTGTTTCTGGTCTATAGTCTTGTCCAGCACTAAAAACAGGAAAAACATGTCCAATCAGTGCAATTTCTGGCATGGCACCATTTTCTTCAGCAATATCTAACTTTAAACCGAGTAGTAGAGGAGAAAGTCCGCTTGTAACATTATCTAATTTATTACCGTTGACAGTGGTTACACCTTCTACAAAATCCCAACCTAAACGTAATTCAAGATTATCTAACAATCCATAACGGATAAGCATCGTATTATAGGTATAGCTTTCGTTTTTTATATTATTGGTTTGAAAAGATTCATAAAGACCTCCTGTTTCAAATTGTAAAACACCTTTTCCAACAGTAGAAGATGCTTCAGTAGCATCAGGTCTATCTGTCACCAAAGGGTTGTCTAATTTACTGTTTGAATTTTCCTGTGCTATACTTTTTAAAGAAATAAAAATTAAAAGTGAAGCGAATAAAATTTTAGTTGATTTCATTTACATAGATAATTTGAGTGAAGTCTTGATTAAGAACAATTGTATTAGTATTGATTATTATTTGAGTCATTTGGGAATTTTTAAATTGCTTTTTTACAGCTATTTTATTGCCATATTTAATACCGTTAAGTGCACAAAATTCAAAGAATTCTTTGTCTGTACTTATTAATCGAGAGATTATATAGTCTTTATTTTCATTGGCATTTATTAATGCAATTGAAGTGTCTTTAGTTGTAATCTCTCCATTTGCATTTGGTATTGGATCGCCATGTGGGTCAAACTTAGGATTTCCTAAATAGGCACTAATTTTTTCTGCTAGAAAATCTGAAGTTTCGTGCTCTAATAATTCTGCTTCACGATGAATTTCATGTAAAGACATATCGAATGTCTTATGTAAAAAAGCTTCCCATAGACGATGTTTACGTACAACGTTAAGTGCCATTTTCTCTCCTTTTTTAGTTAAACGTAGTTTTTGGTATTTTTCGTAGTTGAGTAAGCCTTTGGTGTCTAATTTTTTTGCCATATCAGTAGCGGCAGCACTAGATATGCCAAGTTTTGATGCTATATTGCCAGGTTTTGTATTGGCAATATCATGTTTTTCGTTGTTGTAAATGGCTTTTACAAAGTTTTCTATGGCTACAGACATTTTAATCAGTTTAATTATATTTTTAAGTATGCTTAAAAATTTTTCAAAAGTAACTAAAATATTTGATAGTTTACATAATTAACTACATTTTTGTAACGGTCATAATAAAATAAAGTTTGTTGATGTCACAACAGATTATCGTTATCCAAATACTGTGATATGTGTTAGGGAAGGAAAAGCTTATATAGAAGTTGAGGTTTATAAATCGAATAAACTCTTTTTAAAAAAGTAACTCATGTTTACTTCAATGGTTTTACTAACAAACGGAAAATGGAACCTGCTCAATTCAAATATTATAAAAGTTACAGGGGTTGCATCACATCCCTATGCAATTACGGATAATCAGATTGCAAAAGAAAATTATAAACTCAAATTACTATTTGAAGAGTTAGTCAAATAATTTAATGACACCTACAGTCATTACTACCACAGGTTTTTGAAGTCTTCTTTTTAGGTGTCCAAACAAACTTTCGGACTAAAAAAACTACAGCTATTGTTAGCGAAGAAAAAACAAAAATGTTTTGAATAATGCCGTTCATAATGTTTTAATCTTATTTTAAAAACTGATAAGCAATCAATGCTACAATATAAGCAATTGCCGTCATAATAGTTAATTGTAGTATAGGCCATTTCCAACTATTGGTTTCACGTTTTACAATAGCTAGTGTACTCATGCATTGCATCGCAAATGCGTAAAAAAGTAATAATGAAATCCCTGATGCTAAATTAAATAATGGCCCACCTAAAATTGGATTAACTTCTGCAGCCATTCGATTTTTAATGGTAGCTTCTTGATCACTTCCAACACTATAAATGGTAGCTAAAGTTCCAACAAAAACCTCTCGAGCTGCAAAAGAACTGACAATAGCAATTCCTATTTTCCAGTCGTAACCTAATGGTCTTATTGCAGGTTCAATCGCATGGCCAGCGATACCAATAAACGAATGTTCAAGTTTATGAGAGGCTATTTTTTGTTCTAATTCTATTTGAGATAAATTATTTGAAGCATATTGTTCAGTGACAATCTCTTCCGCATTATTGAATTCTGTTCCTGGACCATAAGAAGCTAAAAACCAGAGTACAATTGAAATAGCTAAAATAATTTTACCAGCTCCAAAAATGAATGATTTGGTCTTTTCTAATACCGTTAAAGCAACATTTTTGAATAAAGGTAATTTGTAGTTTGGCATTTCTACGACGAAAAATTTCCTACTTTTTATTTTTAGAATTTTATTCAAAATCCAAGCAGAGCCTACGGCTGCTCCAAAACCAATAAGATAAAGTAGCATTAAGGTTAATGCCTGATAGCTTAATCCAAAAAATCGCCCTTCTGGAATTACTAAGGATATAATAATTAAGTATACAGGTAAGCGCGCCGAACATGTTGTAAATGGTGTGACTAAAATGGTGATTAAACGTTCTTTCCAACTTTCAATATTTCGTGTTGCCATGATTGCTGGAATAGCACATGCCGTTCCTGAAATTAGTGGTACAACACTTTTTCCACTAAGCCCAAAACGTCTCATAATGCGGTCCATTAAAAAGACAACACGACTCATATAACCACTTTCTTCAAGTACGGCTATAAATAGGAATAAGAATGCAATTTGAGGTATAAATATCACGATACCACCAAGCCCTGAAATAATACCTTCAGCTAATAAATTGGTAAATGCACCAGCCGGAAGTGTGTTTTTTGTCCAATCGCTCAAGGACGCAAACGCATTGTCTATAAAATCCATGGGTACACTTGACCAATCGTAAATGGCCTGGAAAATGGTTAACAGAATAATTCCAAAAATTAAATAACCCCAAACTTTATGAGTTAATATTCTGTCTAATTTAATGCGTAAATCTTTAGCCGTTTTTAAGTCAATTGTTTGGCCTTCCTTTAGCACATTGTTTATAAACTGATAACGCTTTATGGTTTCTTTCTGTTGTAAACGTTTTAAATCAGAATCTTTTTTTGTTTTAAAAGAAGAAGTATCTTTTATAGTATTTCTACTAATTTTCCCAAAATTGACATCCTGTGTAATTACTAGCCATAATTTATAAAGTGATTGATTTGGGAACGCTTTTTTGAGACCTTTAAAATAATCTATGTCGATATCTTGAGTACTTAAGCATGGCTCAATAGATAAATTTTGATAATTTGAAATTAAATCTTTCAAATTATCTACTCCTTGTTTTTTTCGGGTACTGATAAGTGCAATTTTGGTATCTAGTTGCGCTTCAAGTTTTTCGATATCTAGAGAAATACCTTTGTAAGCCATTCGATCAGACATATTAATTACCAAAATCGTAGGAATCTCTAAATCTTTAATTTGGGTATAGATGAGAAGATTTCGTTTTAAATTTTCGACATCTGTAATAACTACAGCTACATCTGGATAATCTTTATCATTCTTATTGAGAAGCAATTCTATAACTACACTCTCGTCTAATGATGAGGCATTTAAACTATAAGTTCCGGGTAAATCTATGATATGTGCCTTAACACCACGTGGTAATTTGCAAACACCTTCTTTTTTCTCGACAGTAATACCTGGGTAATTCCCTACTTTTTGATTAAGACCAGTAAGCGCATTAAATACTGATGTTTTCCCAGTATTTGGGTTTCCTATTAACGCAACGTTGATTTGTTTAGGCATCGTTGGTTTCGATTAAGATATGAATAGCAGTTTCTTTTCTAATAGCTAGATGTGTACCATTAATATTAAGATACATAGGGTCAGAAAATGGAGCAACTTGAACTAACTCAACCGAATTACCAGGTAAACAACCCATTTCTAGTAATTTTAAAGGAATTTTTTTTGAAGAAACATCTGTTATTATGGCATTTTGACCACGTTTAAGCTCTGCTAAAGTCAAGTGTATTCTTATTTAGATTAAATTTAAAGAAGCAAAAATAAGTCAAAATTTTCAGTCTGTAATAGGCTTAACATATTTTATGAGCCTCCGAAAGCTTTAAGAGTCTCAATATCCTCTAATAGTCGCTCTATATCTTCGGATTGTGTACCGTCATAGAAACCTCTAATCTGGCGTTTTTTGTCAATAAGGAGAAAGTTTTCGGTATGAATCATATCATAAATATCTCCGTTACCATCTTCTTTAACTGCCAAATAACTTTTTCTTGCTAGCTTGTAAATTTGTTTCTTTTCACCTGTGACTAAATTCCACTTGCGGTCAATAACACCTTTCTTTTCTGCATAAGCTTTTAGTACCGGAATGCTGTCTTTAACAGGAGTTACAGAATGTGAAAGTAACATGACATCATCATCGCTGATAATTTCTTTCTGTATTTGATACATGTGGTCCGTCATTATTGGGCAAATTGTTTGGCATGTTGTAAAGAAAAAATCGGCCACATAGATTTTGTCTTTATAGTCGTCTTGCGTTATGGTTTTTCCGTTTTGGTTTGTGAGACTAAAATCTGCAATAGTATGGTATTTGGCAACGTGTCGAATACTTTCATCTACCATTTCGGCATTTACATTTTCAGGAGACCAAATAGGTAATGGTTTTTTTTGGTTATAAACATTGTAAATAATGGTAATAATAATGATGCACAAGACTGAAAAGAAAGCAGCAAATTTTTTATAACCTTTAAAAAATGTAAGTAGTGACATAAAACTTCTATTGTTATCTTTACAAAGATACATCTAGCTTCAATTTCTTGTATGATTTTTATCAGGATTTAACGTTTAAAGTTATTCGATTTGATATTGCTGTTAAAAAAATGTTGAATAGAAAGTCAATAATTTTCTAAGTGCTTGTAAAAGTTTACTTTTGTCAATCGAAATTTTGAAAACGTTACATGGAATTTATTATAAAAATATCTCAATTTTTACTCAGTTTATCCTTACTCATTGTTTTGCATGAGTTAGGTCATTTTATACCTGCAAAATTATTTAAAACTAAAGTTGAAAAATTCTACCTCTTTTTTGATGTCAAGTTTTCACTTTTCAAGAAAAAAATTGGAGATACAGTTTATGGAATTGGTTGGTTGCCTCTTGGTGGTTACGTAAAAATTGCTGGAATGATTGACGAGAGTATGGACAAGGAGCAAATGGCTCTGCCACCACAACCTTGGGAGTTTCGCTCTAAGCCTGCTTGGCAACGTTTGATTATAATGCTTGGTGGTGTAACAGTGAATTTTATATTAGCTTATGTCATATTTGTATTCGTTGCATTTACTTACGGTGATACAGATATTGAGATAGATAGTCTTAAAGGTGGTTATTTTATTGAAGATCCAGTACTCTTAGACGCAGGTTTTAAAACAGGAGACAAAATTTTGGCAATTAATGACCAGAGTATCAAAATGGACACCGAAATAGGACAGTACATTATTGGTGCAGAGCAAATGACTGTCCAAAGAGACGGTGAACAAAAAGTAATTACTTTACCAGAGAACTTTTTAGGCCAATTATCTGATGAAGGCAGTAAAAACTTATTTAGATACCGTTATCCTTTTATCGTAGAATCTGTTCCTGATTCATCAGCTAACGCCTCAGCAGGTTTAAAAGAAGGTGACCTTATTCTGGGTCTTAATGGTAAAAAAATTGAGTATTTTGATTTATTTCAAAGTGAATTAAAAAATTACAAAGGAAAAACAGTACAAGCCGAAATACTTAGAGAGAATAAAACGATAATCAGAGATTTAAAGGTTAATAATGAGGCTAAGCTTAATATATATCGATTAATAGATGCCAAGCGTTTTACTGAGATGGGTTATTACGATGTTATAAAAACAGACTACTCTTTTGGTGAAAGCTTTGGTGCTGGTGCTCGTAAGTTTAACTCTACTGTTGTCAATTATTTTTCTCAATTAAAGGCTATTTTTAATCCAAAAACAGAAGCTTACAAAGGTCTCGGAGGTTTTAAAGCTATATTTGATATTTTCCCAGATATTTGGAGTTGGCAAGCTTTTTGGAAGTTAACAGCATTTTTATCTATAATGTTGGCAGTGTTAAACTTATTACCAATACCTGCTTTAGATGGTGGCCATGTGATGTTTTTATTATATGAAATGATTTCTGGTCGTGCACCTAGCGAGAAGTTTTTAGAGCGCGCACAAGTGATAGGATTCTTTATTTTAATTGCATTGGTCCTATTTGCTAATGGGAATGATATTTTTAAAGCTATAACAAAATAAAAAAAGCTCAAATTTTTTGAATTTTATTTTGGTAGGGAATAAAAATTTAATTTATATTTGCGCTCGCTTTAGCGAAAATAACCTTCCTCTTTAGCTCAGTTGGTTAGAGCATCTGACTGTTAATCAGAGGGTCCTAAGTTCGAGTCTTAGAAGAGGAGCAAGTAAAAAGCCGTAACATTTGTTACGGCTTTCTTGTTTATCTAAAACTCAGTAATTTTACATAAATTTCATAAGTAAGAATTATAAATCAAGATAGTCTATATCATTTTAATTTTTTTTATTTATCTGGATAACCATGCACATTCTATTTGTGAGTAAATAAAAAAGAACACTATTTTAATGCTAGCCAAGGTCAACTTTACAAACTAGTTTTTGTAAGTTATCAATCATTTCTCGTGTCATTTTGTCCAGATCAAAATCATGTTGCCAATCCCATTCCTTTCTTGCAATATTATCGTCAATAGATGATGGCCAACTATTCGCTATAACTTGTCTGAAATCTGGTTTGTAACTGATTGTAAAATCAGGGATATATTTTTTAATACTTTCAAAAACTTGTTTTGGTGTAAAGGAAATAGCTGCTAAATTGTAAGCAGAACGAACCTTAATGTTTTCTGAGGATGTTTGCATTAATTCTGTAGTTGCTTTTATGGCGTCTTGCATAAACATCATCGGGAGTTCAGTCTCTTCAGAAAGGAAACATTCGTAAGTTCCGCTTTTAATAGCTTCATGATATATTTCTACGGCATAATCTGTGGTTCCACCACCAGGCATAGCTTTATGACTTATAATTCCGGGATAACGTATACTTCGCACATCAACATCATATTTTTTGTTATAATATTCACACCAACGTTCTCCAACCTGTTTGGTAATGCCGTATACAGTAGTAGGTTCACAAATTGTATACTGTGGTGTATTTATTTTGGGTGTAGTTGGTCCAAAAACAGCAATACTACTTGGCCAGAATATTTTATCAATGACTTTTTCTTTTGCTAAATTTAAAACATGAAAAAGAGAGTTCATGTTCAAATCCCAAGCCTCCATAGGATATTTTTCACCTGTTGCGCTAAGTAAAGCCGCCATAAGGTATATGGTCTTTACGTTATTTTGTAGGCAACAATCATGAATAGCATTATAATTTTTTGCATCTATGATTTCAAATGGCCCAGAGTTAACCAAGTCTAGATTTCTGGTATTAATGTCACTAGCAATAACATTATTTACACCATGGAGATCTCTTAGTTTTGTAGTCAGCTCAGTCCCTATTTGACCACAAGCACCGATTATTAATATTTTAGAAGACATATTTCTTTTTTAAGTATCATCAAAAATACTAAGAATAGAGGCTGTTCTTTTTATAATTAATTAAAAAAAGCGACTTTTAATAAGAAATAAGCATTCTGTACTATTCAAAATTTCTTGAAATGAAATAAATTTTTAAAGTATCAGTTTAATTACCTTTACAACTCATCTAATTACATGATTAATGAAAGTTAAATATATATTGGGATTATTGGCCTTAATCTTTATTGTTTCATGTGGCGATAAGACCTCTGAAACTTTAGAAACAGGAGAAGCTGGTATCAAGCAAGAAAAGAAAAAAATATCTGCAAAGGCCATTGAGAATTTTAAGTATAATGACTATATCTTAAGTGATGATGCTAAGAGAGAAGTTTCTGATTGGTCAAAATTTCAAGAATTGGAGACACAGATTTCATTCTTAAAAACAGCGGATATTACATTTTTTACTACAGAAAAAGATACTTTGAAGAAGTTTTTAGATATTTTAAAAGTTAACATACCTGAAAACATAAATACAAATCCAGTAAATGCTCGCATAACAACTCTAGAGACAAAGCTTTTTAAATTAAATAATGATTTGACCCTAGAGAACTATTCTGTGGATAGTAAGATGCTTAGCATAAAAGAGCTGCTTATTGCTAATTCTAATTTAATTTTTGTGATAAACAAAAAATTAGAGTTTGATAAGAACGATGTAGGAAGACCCGAAGATGAATAGGTACTAAATATAGCGTATAAAAAAGCCCATTGTTTTGCAATGGGCTTTTTTATATTTAGGAAATGAGTAGCTTAATTTTTAGGCTGCGCTTTCTTAGCTTCTAAAGCTTCACGAGTACGTTTTGCCATATTAAAATTAGGGTCAATAGCTAATGCATCGTTAACTAACTTTAAAGCCGCATCTAAATTAGTAGCTTGATTTTCTTTAAATAAATTCAAGGCCTTTAAATATATAAGGGCAGCTTTTAAAGAGGTTTCATATGGACGTTGCGTTTCGTAAAAAGCACGTTTCATATCATCTGTCACATTTTTTAAACCATATTCAATTTTGTCTTTTGCGCCAGCATCTTCATTGTTTTGCATCATTAAATCTGCAATTTCATAAGCTAAAGAGGGATTTGGACTTCTATCAAACAATACATTGTATTGCTCCAATGCTCTTTTAATATCATTTAAATTTTTAAAAGAAATAGCTTTTACTTCAACATTTAAGTCAGAGGCCGAAGCATTTTTTTCAATACCAATGGTATTTAAGGCTTGGACATACTTCCCTTCTGAAACATACAAGTAAGCTAATGTATCTCTACGCGCTTGTGATGGTGTTAAAATATCCAAGTGAGTCATGGCGTTAATAACACCTTGTACATCTCCTTGGTTTTTCATCTGTTTGTAATAAGCTTCGTAATGAGCTTTTAATTCTGCGTTGCCTTGAGCAAAACTCATAGCTGAAATAAACATAACTAGGGCAATTGTAATCTTCTTCATTGTATTAAATTTTAATGCGCCAAATCTAAGAAAATTAATAGTATTAGGTCTTAAAATGTTATTAATTTCCTAAAGGCTAGTTTTATACTTATGTTTTATGAGTTGTGCCAACTTAGTACTGTCTATGATTTTTCCTTTAGAAACGTTTTCTTGATCAAACTCTGGTAAAACTAAATGATGTTCTTTACAGTAATTAGTATAATAATCTTCTCTTGTATGGCGATAAGGATTACTAGCATTAAATGTAGCACCCCAAAGCTGTTTTTTTATGAGCTTGGAGATAATTGAAATGCAGTCATCTCTATGAATAAGATTTATAGGTGCCTTTCCGTTTAAAATGTTTTTTCGTCCAGATAGTATTTTTCCTGGGTGTCTATCCTTTCCTATTAAACCTGAAAATCTTAAGATTGTTGATTCAAATTTTGTACTGGTTTTTAATAAATTTTCAATGTCAATTAATTGTTTAGTTGAATTTGATGTAGCATTTGGCAATGTAATTTGAGTAATTAACGGGAATTCTACCTCGTCTTTAAAAACAGAAGTGGAGCTAATGTAAAGGATGTATTTAATAGTGCTATTTTCTACATGATGTATTAATTGTTTAATTTCTGAAACATGATTTTTTTTTGGATTATTTCTTAATCCTGGCGGAATATTAATAATCAGTAGCTCACTTTCTTTTAAAAAATCTTTGATTTCACCTTCAACAAATCTTTCATTTAATTTAATCAGATAAGGAGTAACACCATCTTCTACCAATTTTTGGCATTTGTCTTGTGTAGTTGTAGATCCCTTTATTTCATAACCGTTATCGACTAATGATTTTGCTAATGGTAATCCTAACCAACCACAACCTAGAATACTGATTTTATTATTTTTCACTGTTTCTAAATCGATATGATTTAAAAACAAAGATAACATGCACAAACATTATATGTTGTTTAACTAATTAATTTTAAGTAAATTTAATTTCATTCAAAATTAAAGTCATGGGTATTAAAAGTTTTCAAGGCGCACGTAAGCAACAAGGTAATCCTCAGGATAAGTTACTTAAAGTAAAAGATTATATGACGACTAGTTTAATTACTTTTTCGCCTAGTCAAAAAGTACATTCAGTAGTTGAGGCAATAATAAAAAATAAAATTTCTGGTGGTCCAGTCGTTAATGAAAAAAACGAATTGGTAGGTATTATTTCTGAAGGTGATTGTTTGAAGCAGTTGAGTGAAAGTCGTTATTATAATATGCCTTTAGAAGAAGATTTAGTCGAAAAAAGAATGATTAGAGATGTAGAAACTATTGATGGGGATATGGATATTTTTGATGCGGCTAATAAGTTTTTAAGTTCCAAGAGGAGACGTTTCCCTATAGTCCAAAACGGAAAGTTAGTAGGACAAATAAGTCAAAAAGATATTCTTAAAGCTGCATTAGAACTAAAGTCCGAAAACTGGAACAGTACTACCAAAGGTTAATCGTCTCTTTTTACCAAAGCATAAAAGCCACCATCTAAGGGTAAATAACCTTGATTATAAACAAAGTAATATATTGTGCCGATTTTGGTCGTGTATATACTTGTAAAGTAATTAAAGTCAAATCCCTTTTCGATAAGTTTGGCTCTTGACGTTTTAGTTTTCTTATCGGGATTTAAGTCTTCAAGGATCCTGTAATTTTTTCTTAGTCTGTTATTGGTGTTTCTAATAAGATTTTTTGAGTCTTTATTAATGCGATTGTTGTAGGCATTTCTGCAACCATCACTGCAGAATTTTTTATCTACTCGACCTATTATTTTATCACCACATTCTGGACATTTTTTTTGCATAATTTTCTTTTTTTAATTCATACCAATTTGCTTTTACAGCATTTATATTAAACTCATTTATAAAGTCTAAACCAATTTTTTCAAGGACACGATTGGATGCAATATTCTTTACCTCTGCTACACCAACAAGTAAATCTTTGTTCATAGTATTAAAAAAATAATCTAAGGCAACAATTGAAGATTCTGCTGCGTATCCTCTGCCCCAATATCTGGGAATAAAACGATACCCAACATCATAAAAATTGGTTTTGTTATTGAAGGTCAAATCATTGTTTAATCGTAAGCCTGACCATCCAATAAATTCACCTGAGGATTTTTCTATAGCCGCCCACCTGGCAATTCCCCTATCTATGTGTTGTTGGATATTAAAGGCAATATCTTTCTCTGATTGTAATTTTGAAGTATTAGGTTTATTACCCAAATATTTGTGTACAATAGGGTTAGAGTCTAACTCATACATTCGTTCTAAATCACTAGGTTTTAAATGTCTTAGAATAAGATTTTCTGTTTCTATCTGGAATGAATTCATTCGCAAATATAACCAATAATTAGCCATTTACAAACGACTACAAATGATTACAAACGAATTTAAATACGTAATAACCGACTAATATTTGGAAGCTGTTTCATATTTGCACCGTCGAAACTTAAGAACTCGATAGTATTAACTGTTTAACATTAAAAATTTAGAACACATGAACACATTAAGAAACAAAGTACAGTTGATTGGTAACTTAGGAAATGATCCAGAAATCGTAAACTTAGAATCTGGAAAAACATTAGCTAAATTCTCGGTCGCAACCAACGAAAGTTACAAAAACGCCCAAGGCGAAAAAGTAACAGACACACAATGGCACAATATCGTAGCTTGGGGAAAGACCGCTCAGATTATAGAAAAATATGTCGGCAAAGGAAAAGAAGTGGCTATAGAAGGTAAGTTAACTACACGCTCATGGGAAGATAAAGATGGTGTTAAAAGATACACAACAGAGGTAGTTTGCAGTGAGCTTTTAATGCTTGGAAAATAAGAGTAAATAATTACTAAAAAAGGGGAAGCAAAATTTGCTTCCCCTTTTTTATTCTATTTAGTAAGAATTATTTTTTGATAATCTTTTTAGTAATACTGATATCTGATGTTGTACTTTCAATCTTTAAAAAGTAGATAGACTTATCAAGATTATTTAAATTAGATATTCTTACTTCTCCACTTCTAATTTTGCTTTCAATATTGTTAATGACACGACCATTAATATCTACGATACTGATATTAAATTCTTGATTAGCGATTTGTGGTGGTAACTCTATAGTTATAGTATTTGTAAAAGGATTAGGACTTACTTTTAAGTCATCTAACGCAAAGTCATTTGTACTTAATGACCCTTGACATAGAGTCCAGCCCATGTCTTCCATAAAGCCCAAAGTGACATTACCTGGGTCGTAAATATCTTCTCCAGGACCTAAAAAAGGAGTCATCAAAGCAGTTTCCGTAGCATTAAATGTACTTTCATCCCAATGACTATAACTTGTTCCAGACACAAATGAATTTGGGGCATAAGTTCTTGGTGCAGTGCCACCGTTTTGTCCTACCGCAATTGGGCTATTACTCGTTAAACCCTGATTCGTAAATGCACTTAACATTGTGGTTGATGGGTCAGGGTACGTTCCTTCATCTAAAATTGAAATACCGTTAGAATCTATAAATGTATCCCATGGTGTTGTGTGTATTGCTAGTGGGTCATCTGCTAATGGTGTTGTAGCTCCATTTGCATCTCTTCGAATATAGCCTTGAGTTCCGAAAATCCCACCTCTAGTTCTTCCAAAACCAGCCATTCCAAGTCCGTGCCCTATTTCATGTAAAACTACAGCAGTAAAATTAAATTGTCCTGCTGGAGCATCTCCATTTAAATCTTGAGGAAAAAACCAATCTGTTCTAGAAGAGTTGAATTGACAAAATATGTCGTTACTAGAATTAGTTGTGTTTGTTAATTTTTCATATAAGGCAGCAGGATAAATAATATTATCAGTACTTCCAGGAATACCAGCAAAATATGTAGCAGCAGCGCCACCAAGGTTATTTGGGTTGCCTGTATCCACCCAGTTTGCATCTATATATATAGTTTGACTAGATTCAATAAGAGTTGCCCAAATGTCAACAGCCAGTTGAAAAGCAATCTGTTCAGGTCCTGGACCTGCTGGTATACCAGAAGGAAATCCTGTGTAAGAAACTATGATGTTAGTACATAGTGAAGATTGACTTGCCATTCTCTGTTTTGCAACATCTCTTAAAGCTACAAATGTATCATTAGGCATACCAGTATCCGGCATTTCACAAATAAGAGGAGTATTCTCTGTTACATTTGTAACAGCTTGGGAAGAACTTATTTTACTTGTGAAAAAAATTATACAAATCAGAATAGTAAAAATGTATTCCTTATTCATGAGTATGAGTTTTCTTATTGTTTAATTATTTTCTTAGTTATACTTAAATCTGATGATTTACTTTTAATATTTAAAAAGTAAAGTGCATTTTTAAGATTACTTAAGTTAGAGATAGTAATTTCTCCATTTACAACAGTACTATTTGTATTTAAAACGATACGACCATTAATATCTACCATAGAGATATCAAATTCTTGATTAGCAATCTGAGGAGGTAATTCTATAGTTATAGTATTTGTAAATGGATTAGGACTTACTTTTAAGTCATCCAAAGCAAAATCATTTGTACTTAATGATCCTTGGCATAATATCCAGCCCATGTCTTCCATAAATCCAAGAATTATGTTTCCTGGATCATGGTTTGCCTCAGCCCTTGCAGAGAAAGGTGTCATTAAAGCATGTGGAGTATTGTTAAAAGTTGTTTCGTCTAAGTGACTGTAACTAGAACCACCATTAAATGTACTTGGAGCGTATGTTTTAGGTGACACTCCACCATTTTGCGCTACAGCCAATGGAGAATTAATGGTTAGATTATCACCTTCAAATTGAACCAATAGTGCCGGTCCTGGATCAGGAAAGCTAACTTCATTTAATATCGGATCAGGACCTCCAAATATGTTTGAACCATCTATAAAATTATCCCATATGCTTGCATTATCACCAAATCTAATAGCGCCATCACTACCGCTTTCTCTACCAAAGCCCAATACTCCTAATCCGTGACCTAACTCATGTAATACAACGCTCACAAAATCAAATTGACCTGCAGGTGTATTTGCATCAGTCCCAAAATACCAATCACTTCTAATACTATTAAAATTAGCATTGATATCATTAGAAACGCCATCTGCATCACCAAATTGCTCAGAACCTACTAAAAGCTCGGTTAATGCCGATGGGTATAGAGTATTTGCTGGTATGCCAGGACCATTTAAACTATAAAAACCATCAGAACCAGCACTCCCTAAATTTCCAGCAGCAGCAGGATCAAAGCTAGCGTTTACTCTAATGTCTATAGGTGTTGAGATAAGATTGGACCATATGTCAACGGCAAACTGAAAAGCCGCTTGAGCATCAGGAAAAGCATTGAAACCACTACCATATGTTACAACAAAATTTGAGCAAGGTGTTTCTCTGTTTTCCATCCTATCCTTTACAAATTGTGATCTTGCATTGTTAATTAATGCAACTTCTTCTGTTGGGGTATAAATACAAATATCCCAGTCGATTTTATAACTTTCTGGGCTTGCTAATCTTACCTGCTGAGCATAAGTGAAAAAGCAAAGTAATATTAATGCATAGGTCGTTAGACTTTTAATGTAATTTTTTTTCATAGCTAAATTTTTTTTCTTTTTTCGTGAAGCAAAAATAAAGAAACATTAACATTTTTTCTTTTCATTTAACAAAAAAAGAATGGTTTTTTTAATTTTTCCCCAATAATTTTGTGGTAATATGTTAAAGCAATAAATTAAAATAGGTTTTGAGAATTACAGAATGTATCTAAAAGAAAATTTCTTGAGCGAGCCTAAATGTGTTTGCATGCGCATCTACAATAGTTTTTATATCAGGAGAATACCCACCACCCATACTACACATAACAGGTATACTATTGTTTTTACATTGCTGTAAAACAAATCGATCTCTTTCTTTACAGCCATTAATAGTCATGCCTAGTTTTCCTAATTTGTCTGAAGCAATAACATCAACACCGCATAGATAGAATATAAAATCTGGGTTTTGCATATCAATAATTCTGGGAAGTGTACTCTTTAATATTTTTAGATAATCCTTGTCATTAATATCATTATCTAAAGCAATATCTAAATCGCTTTGTTCTTTTTTAAAAGGATAATTACTTTTACCATGCATCGAAAAGGTATATACGGACTTGTCATTCTTAAATATTTCGGCTGTACCATTACCTTGATGGACATCCAGGTCAACGATTAAAATTTTTTTAGACAAGCCTTTTGCCTGGAGATATCTAGCCCCGATAGCTTGGTCATTTAACATGCAAAATGCTTCGCCGCGATTGGTATATGCATGATGTGTTCCGCCAGCTATATTCATAGCAATACCGTTTTGCAAAGCATATTCAGTAGCTTTAAGGGTACCATCTGTGATTAACCTTTCGCGTTCTACTAATACTTCACTTAAAGGAAAACCTATTTTTCTGGCAGCACGTTGGTCAAGCGTTATGTTTAACAGGTCATAATAATATTCGGGCTCATGAACGGCCAAAATATATTTATCATTAGGTCTTTCTGGTTTAAAAAAATTATCTTCAGAACATGTACCTTCATGCAATAATTGCTGTGGCAATAAGTCGTATTTTTCCATTGGGAAACGATGTCCCTCTGGTAATGGATGTTTATAAATAGGATGAAAGGCTATTTTTAGCAATTAGTTTTCTCTTTCAATTTTAATTTCTTGTGATATAAATTGGTTTTCATTGATGATACCTTCAACAAATAGTGAAATTTTAGTGTTTTTAGTGTCATAAAACTTAAAATTAGCTGTTCCACTGGCATCAATAGTAATATTTGACTGCCAATCTATAGTACCATATTCTTTAAAAAAATCAGAATCGTAATATTGGTATTTTGGGGTATAAAATGTTTTTTCTTTACTGAATCTTAAAGGTACATCGTAAGCGACAACCATATTCTTCTTCTTCATTGTTTTTCCATTTGGATCAGAAAATATTTTTATGAATCCTGCATTTCCTCTTATTCCTCCGCCAGAGCCATAAAACTCATATTCTATATAGTCAATATCTCCCATATTTAAGAATGTTAAAAGACTAAAATCTGAGCTAACACCTTGAGAAGAAAGAAGCGCATTATCTAAATAAACCAAAGGAACAGGATTGCCCCAATTCACTCTTGGATTTGTAATACTAAGCGTACCAGCAAAATAATCAAATTGAGTTACCCAACCTAAACGTTGCAAATACAAATCAAGCCTTAGGTTTCTGAGCTTTATATTCTCTTTTATTAAATCAACACGAGCTCCAATTGCTTTTTTCTCAAGAGCTTCAAGCCTGGTTTTTCTCTTATCTACTTTCAGGACGATTTCATCAAGTTCAGTAGCATCTTGGGAGTTTTCCCAAGCTTCGCTTTGTTGATTTGGATTTACATATTTATCGCTATCAATAAAGGTTTCGTCTATGACTTTTTGGTTGTTTTTAAAATCAGGAAACTCTGATGGATAATATTGTAGATATAATGAAGGCTTTTCTTTAAACTGTTTCTTTTTAGTGTTGACGTAACCAATTCTAAAAATATCATCTTCTGTAGGATAGGATTGTTTGACAGTAAAAGCGACTTCGTTCTTTGGCACATCAAAAAGTTGCGTTTTATTATTAGCTATAGGATAAACGATATAAGTACCCAATTTCTCTTTTCTAACATTTGCTACAATATCGATACCACGTTCAAAAGGATAAATAAAAGTACGTTCTTGATTGCTTAAAATAGTTTTCCAATTGTAACTACTCCATCCTTGAGTTAGCATTAATAAATCTAAATTATAGTCTGTTTTTCTATCATTAGTTTTAAAATAGCTAGAGCCATTTTCGATACGTCCTTTTATGTAAGGTTGAATAAATAATTGACTTAATATATTATTATGATGATTGTAAGATTTTGTTTTAGACGGCAAAACCGAGACACTTAAGTTAGATGATTTTTGAGCTTCTGTTAAGTCTAGGCTTAGACTAATATCTAAGCTATCTGTTTCTGCCTTAACTTTTACTTTAGAGATTCTGCTTTGTGAAATAGAAGTATTGTTAAAGTACAAACGCTCTAATAGAGGTTTGTCATCATTACTAAAAATGGTAAAAATATTGACACCTTTATACAATTCACTCTTCGGAAAACTTAAAATTGCAGTTCCATTTTCATTAATTTGAAAATCAGACAAGACCATATCACTACCATTATGTAAGGCTACTTTATAATCTTTGTTTTTAATGCGTTGAAGCGTTTCTTTATTTGTTTTTATCTGAAGCCTAATAACATCAGAAGTGGGAGTCAAACTCATAATGATACCAAAAGACTCAATATTATTTATTGGAGAAGAGATTTCTCTTTCGTTTAGATTTATACTAACAGAATATTTTTTTCCTGGAATAGGCGTAAACAAAGCTTTAGCTAAACCAACATCATTTAATCGAAATTCTGAAACAACATTTTTATCCTCGTCTTTTATAGAGCCATAAGCATTGACAATACCATAACCAAACTGATTTTTTGCGATAATACCGACTGTGTTTGAGACATTATAGAGTAGGTGACCACCTTCACCCAAAGCTTGTAAGTCTACTTTAATATCTTTAGGGCTAACGGATTTAATATCACCAAGATTGTCGGCATCAATAACTTTAAATGTTTGTTCAAAATGATTTTGTTCATCAAAGTTTTTCATCCAATTGGTATAGGCTTTGAAAGTAAAAATACCAGTAGATAAAGTACTATCTATGTCAAAAGCATTAACGGCGATACCATCCTGAACTTTAACGAGTTTTTTCTTTAAGACATCTCCGTTTTCATCAGAGATGGTACAATACAGGTTAGATGTCATTTTTGAGGACTCTTTAGTGAACTTATCAAAAATATATGCAGTAAAACCCAGTATTTCTCCTTCGATGTAGGTGGATTTATTTAGGTGCGCATATGCAATTTCTCTGGGAGCTTCGCTATATTCCTCGTAAGACTCTATTATTTCAGTGGTCTGCCCTAAGCTACTGATGGTGATTGTAAGAAAAATAAAAGATAAAAACCGAGTTAGGAAGAATGTAGTTTTATTCATTGTCAGAAATTTTGTATAAAATTCTTTAAAAACTATTCCAAAAGCTAGAGTTTTAACTAATCTTTAATCCATTAGTCACGCCAACAACGTCTGGATTAACAAAAACTAAGTTGCCAGATTCATCTTCTGTCATTAATATCATACCTTGACTTTCAACTCCTCTTAATTTTCTTGGTGCAAGATTTACTAAAACCGTTACCTTTTTTCCAATAACCTCCTCTGGTTTAAAACTTTCTGCAATACCCGAAACAATCGTTCTTGTATCAAAACCCGTATCTACTTTAAGAACTAAAAGTTTTTTGGTTTTTGGCATTTTTTCTGCCTCGATAATGGTTCCAACTCTAATGTCTAGCTTTGTAAAATCATCAAAAGCTATTTCTTCTTTTTGTGGTTCTACAATTTTATTTGCTGCTTCGTTAGCTTTTTTACTAGCTTCTAATTTATCGAGTTGTATTTGAATTTGACCATCTTCAATTTTAGAAAATAATAATTCTCCTTTATTGATTTTATGATAGGCTTCTATTAAAACATTTTTAGTAGAAATGTCTTCCCATGAGTTAATATTAGAATCTAAAATTCCTTTTAATTTATTTGAAGTAAACGGTAAAAAAGGTTCACACAAAACAGCTAAAGCAGAAGCTATTTGTAAAGCGACATTCATTACTGTTTTTGTACGTGCCTCATCAGTTTTAATAGTCTTCCAAGGTTCTTCGTCTGCCAAATATTTATTTCCAAGTCGCGCTAAATTCATCAATTCCTGACTAGCTTCTCTAAAGCGGTAACGTTCAATAGAACTCGCAATTACTGCAGGATAAGCTTTTACAGCTGCTAAAGTTTCTTGGTCGATTGAGGTAAATCCTGAGGTTTCAGGAACAATACCCTCGTAATATTTGTTTGTTAAAACAACAACACGGTTGATAAAATTACCAAATATGGCAACCAACTCGTTGTTATTTCTGGCTTGGAAGTCTTTCCAGGTAAAATCGTTATCCTTATTTTCTGGTGCATTAGCGGTTAATGCATAACGTAATACGTCTTGTTGATTCGGAAAATCTATTAAATAATCAGGTAACCAAACAGCCCAGTTTTTTGAGGTCGACAATTTATTACCCTCAAGATTTAAAAACTCGTTTGCTGGAACATTTTCGGGTAAGATATAAGAACCTTCAGCTTTAAGCATAGCAGGAAAAATAATACAGTGAAATACAATATTATCCTTACCAATAAAATGTACTAAAGTGGTGTCCTCTTTTTTCCAATAATCTTCCCAATTTTTCCCTTCTCGAGCGGCCCATTCTTTAGTTGCCGAGATATAACCAATAGGAGCATCAAACCAGACGTAAAGAACTTTACCTTCACCACCTTTAACAGGTACAGGAATTCCCCAATCTAAATCTCTGGTTACAGCTCTTGGACGTAATCCATCATCAATCCAGCTTTTTACTTGTCCATAAACATTCGCTTTCCAATCTTTTTTATGACCTACAAGAATCCATTCTTTCAAAAATTCTTCATGCTTGTTTAAAGGCAAAAACCAATGTTTGGTTTCTTTTAGAGTTGGTGTATTTCCTGTAATTGCTGATTTTGGATTTATTAAATCTGTTGCGTTATGGCTTGTTCCGCAGTTTTCACATTGATCACCGTAACTTTCTTCATAACCACACTTTGGACATGTACCAACGATAAAACGATCAGCTAAAAATTGGTCTGCTTCTGGATCATATAATTGCTCGGAAACTTCTTCGACAAATTCATTTTTACTATACAAGGTTTTAAAAAACTCTGATGCTGTTTCGTGATGAATTTTAGCACTAGTACGCGAATAATTATCAAATGAAATGCCAAAATCCTCAAAAGACTCTTTTATAATTTTATGAAATTTATCGACAATATCTTGCGGTGTTACACCTTCTTTTTTTGCTTTAATGGTAATTGGCACACCATGTTCGTCACTACCACAAATAAATGCAACATCGTTACCTGTTAGTCTTAAGTATCTCGAATAGATATCTGCAGGCACATAAACACCAGCCAAATGCCCTATATGAATAGGTCCGTTTGTATAAGGTAATGCAGCTGTTATGGTATATCTTTTGGCCATAGTTTAATAAAAATTAGATTTACAAAAGTACACATTATAAGGGCCATATAGAAAAAAAATGTACATTTACAAAAAGCACTTTTTATGATTTTGAGAGGTAAAATATTGATTATATTGTTAATGTTGTGTTTTGCTTTTAAAACAAATTTTTATGCTCAAAATTCTTCAAAACAAAGTATTGAAATGATTCAACCAAAATTTTTAAAAGCTGGAGATACACTTGCTATTGTAGCTCCATCTGGGATATTAAAAAACAGACAAAGTGAGGTTAATCAAGCCATAGATTTATTAAAAGGTTGGGGACTGCATGTAGTTATTGGAAAGAATGTATTTAGTAATGATGACCATTTTGCAGGAACTGATGAGCAGCGATGTGAAGATTTTCAAGAAGCAATGGATGATCCTAGAATTAGTGCTATTTGGTGTGCACGTGGGGGCTATGGTACCGTGCGAATTTTAGATAAATTAGACTATACAAAGTTTAGACAAAACCCGAAATGGTTAATTGGCTATAGTGATATTACTGCTTTGCATAATCAATTTCACAACAAAGGTTTTCAGTCTTTACATGGGTTAATGTGTGTAAGCTTGACTAAGGATTTGAATGAGATAAAGGAATCAGTTAGTACTTTTAAATCTACAATCTTTGGTAAACCAGTAAACTATACATTAGTAGGTTCTCAATATAATAGAATTGGCGAAAGCTCAGGACAATTGGTTGGAGGAAACTTAACAATTTTACATACAATGTTAGGTTCTGAAACAAGTATCGACACTTCGGGTAAAATTTTATTTATTGAAGAGATAGGAGAGTATAAATACCATATCGACAGAATGCTACAGAGCTTAAAACGTGCTGGTTATTTTGAAAACTTGAAAGGTCTTTTAGTTGGCGATATGTCCAAAATGAGGAAAAATACAACACTTTGGGGTACTTCTGTAGAGCAACTCATTTTAGAAGCACTTTCAGAATACGATTTCCCAATTTCTTTTAATATGCCAGCAGGTCATGAGAAAGATAATCGTTCAATGATTTTAGGTAAGACTATCGAACTAAAAGTTGAAAAGAATATATCTTCAGTTAAATATAAAAACTGAAATGG
>Ga0206128_1000077_pt1 | contig 119484 bp, 122 predicted proteins | sample Helgoland_Spring_7_FD_148601 | JGI IMG/M metagenome (GOLD analysis project Ga0206128, IMG submission 148601) | Pelagic subsurface seawater microbial communities from Kabeltonne, Helgoland, North Sea - Helgoland_Spring_Bloom_20160426_1 | ecosystem: Environmental > Aquatic > Marine > Epipelagic ... | reverse complement strand
GTAACGATGGCCACACTGTCTCCACCATAGACTCAGTGAAATTGAAATCGCTGTTAAGATGCAGTGTACCCGCAGCTAGACGGAAAGACCCCGTGCACCTTTACTATAGGTTCACACTGGACTTTGATTTTATTTGTGTAGGATAGGTGGGAGACTTTGAAGCTGAGACGCTAGTCTTAGTGGAGTCGTCCTTGAAATACCACCCTTGTAAAATTGAAGTTCTAACCTAGGTCCATTATCTGGATCAGGGACAGTGTGTGCTGGGTAGTTTGACTGGGGCGGTCTCCTCCTAAAGAGTAACGGAGGAGTACGAAGGTATCCTTATCACGGTCGGACATCGTGAGGTAAGTATAAAGGCAAAAGGATGCTTGACTGCGAGATCGACGGATCGAGCAGGTAGGAAACTAGGTCTTAGTGATCCGGTGGTTCTGAATGGAAGGGCCATCGCTCAACGGATAAAAGGTACGCCGGGGATAACAGGCTGATACCGCCCAAGAGTTCATATCGACGGCGGTGTTTGGCACCTCGATGTCGGCTCATCACATCCTGGGGCTGGAGCAGGTCCCAAGGGTATGGCTGTTCGCCATTTAAAGTGGTACGCGAGCTGGGTTTAGAACGTCGTGAGACAGTTCGGTCCCTATCTGCTGTGGGCGTTTGGAGATTTGAGGGAAGCTGATTCTAGTACGAGAGGACCGAATTGGACGAACCTCTGGTGTTCCGGTTGTCACGCCAGTGGCATTGCCGGGTAGCTATGTTCGGAAAGGATAACCGCTGAAAGCATATAAGCGGGAAGCCTCTCCCAAGATTAAATCTCCCAGAGACTTTATGTCTCCTAAAGAGTCGTCATAGACTATGACGTTGATAGGCAAGATGTGTAAGCGCTGCGAGGCGTTGAGCTAACTTGTACTAATAACTCGTGAGGCTTGATCATGTAACCTTAAGTAAGGTTCATAATTTGAGTAAAACATTGTAGTGAAAAAATAATAAAAAAAGTTACATACCAGTTTGCCTGATGACAATAGCAACTTGGAACCACCTGATCCCATCTCGAACTCAGAAGTGAAACGGGTTAACGCCAATGGTAGTGCAGGGTCTCCCTGTGTGAGAGTAGGAAATCGTCAGGCTTTTTCTTTAAGGCTTCCAGTTTACTGGGAGCCTTTTTTTTTATCTTAAGTATAATACTTATATGATAATAGGATTAACAGGTGGAATAGGTTCGGGTAAATCAGCCGCAGGAAATTTTTTTACTGAACTTGGTATTTCTGTTCTGGATGCTGATAATGAAGCAAAAAAAGCTTTAGATATAAATACTCCTGGTTATTTAGATTTTATTTCTAAATTTGGAAATCAATGTCTCAATGATGATAAAGAAATAGATAGACTTAAATTACGAGATTTAATTTTTAATAATCCATCCAAAAAAACTGATCTTGAAAAGATTGTTCATCCAATAGTACGAAATTCTATAATAACTTTTATAAATAATTCTCCTTCACCTTACACTATCATTATGGTGCCTTTAATTTTTGAAACGAAATCTCAGAGTAATTACGATAAAATAATTACCATAGATTGTGATGTTGAATTACAAGTTGAACGTGCTTCTACCCGTGACATGCAAAATAAAGAGCAAATTCTTTTAATTATTGATAAACAAGCTACAAGAGAGGAAAGGATAAGCATCTCTGATGATATCATCTTGAATAATAGCTCACTTGCTCATCTTAAAGAACAGGTATTAAATTTACATTTAAAATATATGGAGTTATTAAATGAGTAATTGTCCTAGATGTGAAAAGCAAACTAATCTTTCAGTAAGTAATACATTCAGGCCTTTTTGTTCTGAAAAATGTAAATTAATTGATTTTGGTGATTGGGCAAATGAAGGCAATAAGATCTCTAGGCCAATTCAAGATGAAGATTTCTATGAGGACTAAATACTAATTTATAATATTCTCCATTCTCCACTATCAAGAAAAGGTTCTGCTTTTTTGTACTTCATTTCTTTTGTTTCTTTGCCGTTAGTTATTTTGACTTGATCATTTCTACCCAGTTTTGGCTCATCTCTTGTTATCGGGCTTACTATTTTTTTTGTTTTATCTTGGCTAGTATCATTAAGTTCTGATTCTGATGAGTTTGTTATCATTTCCATTTCTTCAGGACTTTTTCTTGGGCTAAGATTTTTTATTTCTTCTTCAGTTGATATCTGCAATGAAAATAAGATCCTTACAGTCTCACTATCAATTTCAGATAGCATTGATTCAAACATTGAGTAGGCTTCTCTCTTAAATTCATTTTTAGGATTTTTTTGTGCATAAGCTCTTAGACCAACGCTATTCCTCAGATGATCGATTTCAGCTAAATGTTCTTTCCAGTGAACATCTAAAACCTGAAGCATTACTTGTTTTTCAAGTAACAATTTATTATCTCCAAGATTACTATACTTAATTAAATATCTATCTTTTGCACTATCTACAATGGTTTTTGCAATTGTTTGTGGAATAAGCTTCTTATCATTAGTTATTTTTCTAGATATTCCTATATTTAAATCATATTTTTCTTTGAGATGATCATCAAGCTCATTACTTTTCCATTGAGATTCTATAGATTCTTGAGGTATGAATGAATAAGCTACATTCTCAAATTGCTGTTCAATAAGTGCTTCAATAGTTTCACTAATATCATCCTCTTCTAGTAATTGATTTCTAAGAGAATAAATAGCCTGTCTTTGATCATTGGAAACGTCGTCATACTCTAAAAGATTTTTTCTTGCATCAAAATTTCTACTTTCAATTCTTTTCTGTGCATTTTCTATACCTCTAGATAACATTTTTGCTTCGATATGATCATCTCCCATACCAAGTTTTTCAAAAGTTGCTCTTCTGCTATCAGAAATAAAAAGTCTTAATAGATCATCCTCTAAGGATAAAAAGAATTTAGAATAACCTGGATCACCTTGTCTGCCTGATCTCCCTCTTAATTGATTATCAATCCTTCTAGATTCATGTCTTTCTGTTCCAAGAATATGAAGACCTCCAGCTTGCAAAACTTTTAGGTTATTTGATTTCCATTCTTCCTCGCTTTGATCTTCTTTTTTTCCACCCAAAACAATATCAGTTCCTCTTCCCGCCATATTTGTTGCAATAGTAACCATTCCTGGCTTGCCAGCATTTGCTATCACCTCTGCTTCTTTTTCATGATGTTTGGCATTTAAAATTTGATGAGGTATTTTTTTATTTTTTAGATATTCAGATACTTCCTCAGATGATTCTACAGAGACTGTACCCACAAGGATTGGCGAAGATTTTTTTCTTAACTCTTCAATCTCATCAATTAAAGCTTTATATTTTGAATTTGTTGTAAGAAATACTAAATCATTATGATCTTTTCTTGCCATAGGAACATTTGTTGGAATAATGATGACGTTTAATCCATATATCTGGCTAAATTCTACAGCCTCAGTATCAGCAGTTCCTGTCATTCCGGAAAGTTTTTTAAATAGTCTAAAGAAATTTTGGAATGTTGTAGATGCTAGTGTTTGAGACTCCCTTTGGATTGGTACATTTTCTTTACACTCTAAAGCTTGATGAACACCTTCACTCATTCTTCTACCAGGCATTGTTCTTCCTGTATGCTCATCAATTAACAGTACTTGATTATCTCGCACCAAATAGTCAATATTTTTTTTAAACAAATATTGCGCTCTAAGTGTTGCTTGAACGAACTTCATTATTTTTAAGTTTGATCGAGAATATAGTCCTTCAGATGATACAAGCATATTTGCTTCTTCAAGAAGATTTTCTACTAATAAATATCCGTCATCAGTAAGTTCTACACTTCTATTTTTTTCATCAATTAAGTAGTGACCTCTCTCTTCATCTAAGAGGGGCTCTTCATCTGTCCCTTCTCTTTTTTGAAGTACAAGTTTTGGAATAAATTTTTTAATTTGTTTATACATTTCAGAACTTTCTGCCGACGGTCCTGAAATAATTAGTGGTGTTCTTGCTTCATCAATAAGTATAGAGTCCACCTCATCAACGATTGCATAATCAAGTGAGCATTGCACTCTTTGCTCTACTGAGTGCGCCATATTATCTCTGAGATAATCAAAGCCTAGCTCGTTATTTGTTGCATATATGATGTCGCATTTATAAGCAGCAATTTTTTCTTCTATATCTTGATTCGATGTAACAATACCAACACTAAGACCAAGAAATTCATATATAGGCCTCATCCATTCAGCATCTCTTCTTGCCAGGTAATCATTAACTGTTACCAGAATAGTTTTATTTCCTATGGAGGCATTTAGAAATGCGGGCAGGGTAGCAACGAGAGTTTTTCCTTCTCCAGTTTTCATTTCTGCTATATTGCCTTCTGCTAGCGAGATACCACCAAGCATTTGTGAATCAAAATGCCTTAAACCAAGTGTTCTTTTACTAGCTTCTCTAACTGCTGCAAAGGCAAGAGGCAATATATCGAAAGGATTTTTATGATCATAATCACCAGCCAGCTGCTCTTTAAGGGTTTTAAAATAAATATCAGGTTGTTGTGACAATTCTTCTTCTAAATTATTTGCAATGTTTACATGACGCATCATGTCTTTAATTACTCTGTCATTACTAGAGCCAAAAATTTTAGAAAAAATATTTAACATAAGATTTTTAATGTTTAAAAAAAGCTTTAATACTTAATTCAATTATTCAATATCTCCAAAAGGTGGTCTTACATATGAGATTGGAGCATTTTCAGAATTTTTAAATTCAACAACATCGTATGCATCAGGATCTTCAATTATTTTTCTTAACAATTGATTATTAAGAGCATGGCCGGATTTATACCCTGAGAATTCACCAATTAAATTACCACCTAAAAGGTATAGATCTCCAATAGCATCAAGCATTTTATGTTTAACAGTTTCATCTTTGAATCTAAGTCCTTCATCATTAAGGATTTGATTTTCTCCAACAATTATAGCGTTTGATGAGCTAGCACCAAGTGCTAAGTTTTTTGATTTTAGTAGAGCTGCCTCTGCCTCATAGCCAAAAGTTCTTGCTCTACACACCTCTTTAACAAATGATGTTGATGAAAAATCAATTATAGATTCTGTGGGTAACTTTTTATGAACTGGGTGATCAAAATCAACCTTGAAAGATACCTTAAACCCATCAAAAGGTTTAATAGATGCATAGGCATCGTCTCTTGTTACGGTTATCTCTTTTTTAACTTTTATAAATTTCTTTAATGCATTTTGGTCTTTTAGGCCTGCAGATTGAATTAAAAAAACAAAAGGACTTGAACTTCCATCCATGATTGGAACTTCAGGCCCATCAACCTTTACAAGACAATTATCTACGCCAAGTCCAGCAATTGCAGATAAAAGGTGCTCGATTGTTGATATTTTAATATCTTCTTTGATTAGTGCAGTTGATAGACTAGTATCTCCAACATTTTCAGCTATGGCAGGAATAATTAAATTTTCATCTACATCTGTTCTTATAAAACTAATACCAGTATTAATTTCTGAGGGTAGGAGCTCCATGGTAATATTTTTACCAGTATGCAAGCCAATACCTACTGCCTTAATTGGATTTCTTAATGTTCTTTGTTTTAGCATCTATATAAATTTATATTTGACGTTGTCTGCTCGCCTCTGAAAGTATTATCCCAGTTGCAACAGAAACATTAAAGCTTTTAAATAATTTATTGTTACTTAGGTTTATTTTATGATCGCATTTTTCTAAAGTCTTTTCTCTAACTCCAGACTCTTCAGCTCCCATTATAATTGCAGAAGCCTCTTTAAAATTATAATCAGTATGATTTTTGGAAGCATGCTCACTTAGACCATAAATATTTATATTAATGCCTTTAAGATATTTCAAGCAATTTACTAAGTTAGTAACATGAAAAATTTTAATTACTTCAGCTCCACCAACAGAAACTTTATGAGCAACTGAGTTAATTGGAGCACAATGATGTTTATTAATTATCATTGCATCAACACCAATTACAGCAGCAGACCTTATGCAGGCTCCTAGATTTCTTGGGTCTATAATATTATCAAGTATTAAAATTAATGGATCTCTAGCTTCATCTGAATCAAAGAATAACTTAAGATCTTTAAAGCCCAACTCAAGATCGCTTGATATGAATGCCTCAGGTTCTTGTTTGATCTTGCTTGAATATTCAAACGGAATTTGATTTTCTTCTATTTTTTGTATTAGTTGAGTTATTCTCTTATCTTCTCTTTTAGCAGGAAGGGTAATTTTTTTTATTTTGTGTGGATTGTGCTCAAGTATGCTTTCAATACTATGAAATCCAACCCTTAAATCATTTTCTTTCTTATTCATTTGTTCTTTTTCTTTTCTTTAGGAACAAGTGTTATTTTACGTTCTTCTGGAGCTATATTAGCTATAGTAACTAAAATATTTTGACCTAATCTAAAAGATCTACCTGTTTTCTTTCCTTTCAAGATATTAGCTTCTTTATCATAAAAATATCTATCATTAGGAAGATCTGTAACATGAATTAATCCCGATACATAAAAATTATCTATCTCAGCAAACAGACCAAACTCTGCAATACCAGTCACCACGGCATTAAAATCACTACCAACATATTTTTTAAGATAGTAACAAATCATTTGTTGAGTTACTTGTCTAGATGCACGTTCTGCCATTCTTTCAAGGTCAGACATCTCAATGCATTCTTCTTCTATCTCTTCTTTATTAATTAATACATCACCCTTATTTAGGATATTTTTTATTAGCCTATGAGTCATAAGATCAGGGTAACGTCTAATAGGAGAAGTAAAATGTGAGTATCTTTCTAGTTGAAGACCAAAATGCCCAACTTCCTTTGTAGAATACTCTGCTCTTTTTAAGCTCTGAAGAACAATAGTTTGTAGAATTTTATTTAACTTTTTTTCTTTAGCATAAGACAAACACTGATTAATAAGATCTAGCGGAGTTTTCTTGTATGAATCTGAAAAACCTTTGATAGAAAAGAAATTTTTCAAGCTTTCTAATTTAAGTTCTTCTGGCTCTTCATGAACTCTATATATCCCTAATTTATAATGCTTATTCATAAAGCTGGCTGCACAAACATTTGCAGCTAACATAGCTTCCTCAATCATTTGATGAGAAAACAGCCTCTTGGGCAGAGTTATTTCCTCAACCCTCCCTTCATTATCTATTCTTAACAGTGGTTCTTGCCCTTCAATCTCAAGAGCCCCTCGCTGACTCCTCTTTTTTAAAAGAATATTAGTAAGTTCTGAAAGAGAGCATATTGAATTTTCAATAGACTTTGAGAGATTAGAATTATTTTTGAGATATTTATCTACCTCAATGTAAGTCATTCTTTTATGAGATTTGATTCTCGCTTCAAGAAAATTATAAGAATGAAGATCGCCAGTTTTTGAGTAAACCATTTCACAAACCAAGACATTTCTAATCTGATCTGGGACTAGTGAGCAAAGATTATTTGAAATTTTTTCTGGAAGCATTGGAATAACTTTTGATGGAAAGTATATCGATGTCCCTCTTTCGATCGCTTCATTATTTAATGCAGTTCCAAGTTTAACTAATTCAGCTACATCAGCTATCGCAACACTAAGTGTAAAAGACGATTTATTTTCAACACAATGAACTGCATCATCAAAATCTTTAGCATCAGCCCCATCTATTGTTATAAATGGGACTCTGGTTAAGTCTTTTCTTGGTAAATTTTCATTAAGTTTAATATCAGTCAACTCATCATTAATTTTTTCATTCCATTCAAATGGAATATAGTTTTCTTCAATTACTTGGGATATTGTATTTTCTAGTTCATTCATTATGTGAGTTTAGTTTAAATTCTATGTAAAAGGTTTCTAAGAGCCTTTTAAGTTTGATATTTTTATTAATCTTAATTTCTGTATTCAAGGCTTATGCCTATGATTCTTCCTCTAGGATCATGAACTCTAGTATCAAAACTAAAATCAGGAGCATCATAAAGTCTTGGCGCTGCTTCATCAAAAATATTAATGATTGATAGCTTCATATCAATTTCACCACTATTCGTTATTAACAATTTTTTTAATGAAAGGTCGTGAACAAAAAAAGAATTTACAGAATTATTATATCCATATGACGTTCCGAGACTATTAATCGGTCGCTTATTGCTATATCCATCAATATATCGTGAATTAAAGTTAATATCGTAATCTTGATATTTCCAATTTAAGAAAGCATTGATTCTATTTTTAGGAAGAGAATGGGTGTTAGTATCGTAATTAAATTTGCCAACTCTATCTGTCATAATTTCACTACCTTCATTTACAAGGGCTGGTGTAAGAAATTCTATTAAAGTTGTTGAGTTTATTGATAGTGATAAATTCCCAAGCCTATCTGAGTTTGCTAAAAGTCTATTAAAACTTAAATCAACTCCTGAAACTTCAGTTGACTCTTCATTAAAATAAGTTGTGCTAACCCCAATCAAATCTCCACTAGAATTTCTTGTAATACTTGGACCATTTGGGTTTGTGTTAAGAATTACTTGCGCACTTTGAGCTTCAATTCTATTTTTGTAATTAATATTCCAATAATCAATACTTAGTCTTTGATTTTGATTTTCAAAAATAAGCCCAATATTTATATTTTTTGAGGTTGCAGGCTTAAGGTTCGGGTTGCCGATTTGTGCTTGCCTTACAAAAGGTGAATTACCATTAAAGTCCCTTACACTTCCTAGAATAATATCACTTGAAAACATTTGTGCCATGGAGGGCATAGAAAAAGATGAACTTTTAGAAGCTCTTAAAGTTATATTTTCAGAAACGATATATTTAAAAGAGATTTTAGGATCGAATGATGAGTCATTCTCAAGCTCTTCAAATCTACCGGCAATTTTGATATCAATATTTTCTATAGGTTTAGCCTGAATTTCAAAAAAACCAGCATATTTATTTCTATTTTTTGAGACATTTGTACCTCCACCCAAAAAGAATAAGTCTGCTGATTTAATAATTTTGCCATCTAAATCAAACTTAGCTCTGCTGATATCATCATATGAAATTTTAAGTTCTTCATCATTTAATTGAAGACCATATGCTATTTTATAGTTATCTATATTAGTTCTAAATATAAAATCAAGAGTTTTTAAAGATGCTTTTTTAGAAGAAACTTCAGCACCCATAACATAGTTAATTAGTTCTTGAGAATTTTGCGATGAATCAAAAATATTCCAATATGCAAGATTTCCATTTGATTGACCCATGGTTGTCCCACTTAATGCTTCTAAGAACCTTGAATCAATAATATCTGGTCTGTAATGATTGTTAGAGTGACCACTAAAAGTTAAAGATGCCTCTAATTCAGTATTTTCATTAACATTAGTATTGATTGTCTGACTAAGATTATATTGTTTTATATCCTTGGGAGAATATGGAGATTCAAATTCGGATCCAAGAGGTCGCCCATACCAAGTTACTGGCACATTAAAAGGATTTCCTCCTTGATTGGGTTGAATTTGTCTTGATAAAAAAGGAAGAGCAGGGTATGAGGGTGATTGAGGATTATCGTTTACTTCAACCTCTGACCCCATAAAGCTAATCTCATAAACATAACTACTTCTCTCAAAAGTTAAATTGGCATATGCTTTTGAGTGATCTTCATCATTCACTATATTAAATCTGGCTCCATACAAGAATCTACAAAAAGATCCATCTAATACACCGCCATTTGTTTCACATTGCGGGTCAGGAACAAATTGATTTGCATTATAGTTTCCTGAATATAAACCACTACTAACTGTATCATCGGTAGAAATTTTGAATGTTTTACCTAAGCCACTAAGGCCAAGCTCTGCTATTCTGGGAATCTCGGAAGCAGAAAGAGCAGATCTTTCTAGGATATTAAGACCAAATACATAATTGCCATTTTTATAATTTGACCCTATCAATAAGCCTAAAGATTTATCACTCTGATTATAATTCGAAGTTTCAAAGTTATTAATTCTTAATTTAAATCCTTCAAAATCTTTTTGAGTTAAAACATTTATAACACCAGCAACTGCATCAGACCCGTATAGTGAGGTAGCTCCTTCTTTTAAAATTTCAATTTGTTTGATTGCTATTTCAGGAACTATATTTACATCAATATATCCCTGACCTTGATTAGATGGTGTTCCAGCAAAAGTATGTCTCTTTGAATTAAGTAAAAGCAGAGTAGAGGAGTGATCCAAACCTCTTAGTGTTATTGAGGCCATCCCTTGATCAACTCCCTCAAGTGCATTTGTTTGGAAATGTGAACCAGATGATGATGTTAGAAATTTACTAATTTCTGCAAAATTTGAAATATTAAAATTTTCAAAGTCCTCTCTAGTAACAACATTTACTGGCGATGCGTCTTTTTCTGAATTATTAATTAATGACCCAGTAGTAACTATCTCTTCAACGTTAGAGTTAGCTATGATAATTGGGCTTAATAATAATAAGTATATTAGTTTACTGTGTTTAATCATGTTAAGGCTCAAAAGAGCACATTCTCCGAAATATTTGCTATGAAAGTAATTAATTGAATTTTACAGAATATAAAATATTAAGCTTCTGAAGTTTCGTGACAGTCACAGTTTAATTTTTTACAGACATTATAGTTTCTATAATGACAAGTAATTACCATGAGCGAGCCTAGGATCGTTAAAATTAGTTCTGCATTTGCACTAATACTTTCTCCTATTAAAAGCGCTGAAATAAGAATAGTTAATCCAGCAATACCAGTATAAATAATAGAGTTGTTTGAATGATTTTTATATCCCAAACTAATCGCGAAGATGCTAACCGGAATTGTTAGAAGCAATATAGCTTTATGTATGAGCTCACTTTCCAGAGTTAAGGCCAAAGAGCTATATGACAGTACTATTAAGGATGGAGCAAATAAACAATGTATCATGCAAATTGCTGAAAACGATATTGCAAATTTATCTGATGTAAGTTGTGATTTCATAATTATAAAAAAACCCCCAAACCTTATTTAAAGTTTTGGGGGCCTATATTAATTGAAAAAATTTAATTTAGTAAGTTAAATTAAATTTAATTCCATAATTTCTTCCAGGCAATGGAACCTCATTTTTTACAAATGAAGAGTGATTTCTTGCCACTTCATCAAGTAGGTTCTTACCAAATAATGTAACTTTAAGGTCGCTATTTCCTCTTAGATTAAATGTTTTAGTTAATCTTGTATCAACCATTTGGTATCCACTAGTTGCAGTTTCACCTTCACCAAAGTCATTTTGTTTTGCTACATCTTTAAGATTAAGCTTAAAGACTAAATCTTCTTGCTCATATGATAAGGAATATACATTTCTTGATGGGTTTATTCTCGGAACATTATGTCCATCTAAGAATTTAGCATTTACAACATCTCTACCAAAAGATAATTTAAGCTTTCCTGAGCCAAGATCAATAGTTCTTCCAAATTCTATTTCATATCCATCAAACTCTGCATCTTCTTGAATATAATTTGCATGTATTAAGTTTCCATGGTCATGCTCGTCTTCGTCCTCATGGTGCTCATCTCCATGCATTTCATGATCTTCATCTTCATCCATAAGAGTGATGTAGTTATCAACATCATTGATATAAAAACTTGCATAGCCAAAGTAGTCACCATTGTCAAAGTTAAATGAAATATCAAAATTGTTCGATGTTTCACTACTCAATGTTGGGTCGCCAACTTCAAATCGGCCTGTAGCCAAATGAGGACCATTCATAAATAACTCAATAACTGAAGGCATTCTTTCTACACTAGAAAAACCTAAATTTATATCCAAACTATCAGTAAGATCTCTGCCAATACTTACAGCAAAACTATTTGTGTTTTCATCAATATTGTAGCTATCTATATCACCATGATCTTCATCTGTAACAGTTCCAGATCTATCTACTTGATCTATTCTCATACCAAAATCAAGATGAAACGGGTCAAAGTCTTTACCTATAAAATAACCAAGCGTTAGCACTTCATTATTTGCAGGATTCATAAAGGCTTCTTCTCCAAAAATTGAGGTATTTTCATCAACAAAATTAAATGAGAATTTTTGAGTCATACTATCATTTGACATGTCAAAGATTGCACCATACTCGGTAGCATCATTTAAAAAATTTGTTGGTGCATGTTCTTCGTGTTCTTCTTCACCTTCATGCTCTTCATGACCTTCCTCTTCAGCATGAGCTTCAGTAAGCCTGTAATCGCTATCCCTATATGTATAGTCTATTTTCTTAACTAAATTGCCATTAATATTATATGACCCTTTAATTGTAAAATTTTCTGAATCAGTGGTTGAAAATATTCTTTCCTCTTCATGCTCTTCCTCATCACCATGCTCATCACCATGATCATCACCATGCTCATCGCCATGCTCATCACCGTGCTCGTCACCATGCTCATCACCATGGAAAGGAATTCCATAAACACTCTTAAGACTATCTACAGAAAGCCCAACGTAGCCCCAGTCTCCTACTTTTGAAACTCCAAATTTAGTTGCCTCAACCGCAAAATCAGAATTGTTAACATACCCAAGATTTTCTTCATGCTCTTCATGTTCCTCTTCATGGTCCTCTTCATGCTCTTCTTCATGAAGAATAGCTCCATTTGGTATATCATAATTTCCGAATTCAGTATTTTTATATCCAAAATTTACATTAAAACCATTGATGTTTCTTTTGAGATTAATAAATTCAGAACTACCATCATTTACAGATTGAGTTTCATATCCTATTTTTACTTCTGGAATTTCAAAATTCATAGCAGCAATACAGTCATCAACTACATTAATTATTCCACCAATTGTTCCATTAGCATAAAGCAAAGAAGACGGACCTTTCACGATTTCTATTTGTTGAATATCATTTAAATCTACATCATTTAAATGGTCGACTCCTAGTCCGGATACATCTCTGTTAACCATTCCATTTTTAAGAATTTTTACTCTTGGACCTGACATCCCTCTAATTATTGGCTGTCCAACAGCAGAACCATAATCTGCCATTGATATTCCCAGGTATCCATCTATTGCATCACCTAGATTTGTTGTTGCATCATTAACTATTTCATCCCCATCAATAACATAAAGTGGGTTTGTAATTTCAGTGGTATCTATTAGAGCAGAAGTAACCACTATTTCTTCTACATCTTGGGCACTAACTGAGTTAGAAAACATCGACGATGTTAATAAAACAATAAGTACGTTATAAAATTTGTTCATATGAACTCCTTAAAAAAAATTAAAAATTAAAAATTTAAGTTTTTGGTGGAGCTCTTGATTGAAAGTTTTGAAAATCAGGGGAAAAGCATTCTTCTTCTATTTCGTCAGTTTTAACTTCCGATATATAAACTTTAACAATACTTAATTGGGTATTTGAGTCATCAAAAGTTTTATTTTCACAAAATTCACACTCAATTGTTGAGTGTGTATCTTCGAAATGCTCATGAATTATTGGATCAGCTGAAATAGCAGTAACAAACAAGAAGCCTGTTAAAAACGTTGCTATTATTTTGTTAAAATCTTTCATGTAATAAATTTAGTGCTTTAAGCAAACCAATCCTGGTATTTTTCCCGCTTTAAGGTCAGCGATAGTATCATTTGCCATGGATATATGTCTAGTCTCGACAGGAACAGGCTCTATTTTTTCAGCTTTAACTAGCTCCATTAATTCTTTCATTTCTTGAATACTGCCAAGATATGATCCCTGCAAAACTCTTGATGAAAAGGTCATTAATGGAAGTTGGACTTCAAATTTGCCACCAAGCATTCCAACAAGGATATATAACCCATTTTTATTAAAGCCAAATAAGTCATATCCAAATTCTATGGATGCTTCTGCGCCAACATAGTCTATAACAGTAGAAGCACCTCCACCTGTTAGCTCCATAATTCTTTTTTTTGCATTCTCATGAGAGGAATTGATTACTTCAGAAGCACCAGCAGCCTTAGCAATTTCAAGCTTTGAGTCATCTATATCGACTACAATTGGGCTTACATTGAATGCAGCCTTTGCGATTTTTAAAGCTAATAAGCCCAATCCACCAGCACTAATAATTACTAATTTTTTATCATTAGGTTTTAAATTTGCTTTTTTTAATGAGCTATAAGCAGTCAATCCTCTACACGCATAACTACCTGCTAGGTCATCTGGCGTATTACCTGCATCAAAAAGATATTTAGAATCTTTTACCAAAACATATTCACCATAACCACCATCTACAGAAACACCTATATTTTGTGCAGTAAATGGGCCACATTCATGCTCATTATCACTTTTACAAGCTTCGCATTCTCCGCATCCTATCCATGGATATACAACAAATTTTCTACCTAGCTCAATATCTATAACATTTTGGCCAACAGCTACTACCTCACCAAATACCTCATGACCCATAGCAATGGGCTGAACGAGTCTAGAAGCCATTTTTTTCCCATTTCCAATATCAAAAAAACCATCATGAATATGAATATCTGTATGACATACTCCGCATGCAATAGTTTTGATTAATACTTCATTGCCTTTAGGAGAAGGTGTTGGTATTTCTACCTCTTTTATTGGCTTTGCATTTTCAAAAACTTGGTAAGATTTCATAAACTTATTTATTATTGTCAAGTAAGTATAAGTGATAAAATTCTTTTACAGAACATAGCAACATAGTTATAATTTTTGAATGCACATTAAAAAAAATAAACTAATTCTATTCATAATTTTAATTTCAATTACAGATTTTTCTTTTGCAGAAAAAGCACCTTTTGAATCAACATACGAGGCATTACCTCCAACAAATACAATATTCCGAAATGCTAATGTTTATGATGGAGAGGGTAATGAGTTTTCTGAAATAGATCTATTAATAAAAGATGGAAAAATTATAGCAATGGGTTCTGACTTACCAGGTTCATCTGAATTTATAGAGGTTGATGCAACTGGAAAATGGATAACGCCTGGTATTATTGATATCCATTCACATATGGGTGTCTATTCAGCTCCCAGCGTTACTACTAGCTCTGATGGAAATGAGTCTACCAGTCCAGTAACTGCAGATGTCTGGGCCGAACATTCAATTTGGGTTCAAGACCCTCAATTTGCTCTAGCTTTAAAAGGAGGAGTAACAGCATTTCATGTTCTTCCAGGTTCTGCAAATTTAATTGGGGGTAGAGGGGTTACTGCTAAAAACCTCCAGAGAAATACTATCAATTCTATGAAGTTTCCAGATGCACCTCATTCATTAAAAATGGCCTGTGGAGAAAATCCAAAAAGAGTTTATGGAAATAGAAGTCAAGCACCGTCAACAAGAATGGGTAACATTGCTGGATACAGAAAATCTTGGATAAAGGCCGAGGCTTACTTAAGTCGTCTTGATGAGTATGAGGCTAAATCAGATGATGCTAAAGAACTAGGCTATAAGCCTCAAAGAGATTTAGAGCTTGATACTTTAGCAGGTGTGTTGAGAGGCGAAATTCTTATACAAAACCACTGCTATAGAGCTGAAGAAATGGCAATGATGATAGATATAGCTAAAGAGTTTAATTATAAAATAACAACTTTCCATCATGCAGTTGAGGCTTACAAAATTGCTGACCTGCTAGCAGATAACAATATCTGTGCGGCAATGTGGGCAGATTGGTGGGGTTTTAAGCATGAAGCATATGACATGGTTCAAGCCAATGTTGCTATTGTTGATCAAGCTAGAAATGGAACAGGTTGTGCAATAGTCCACTCAGATGATGAAATTGGAATCCAGCATCTTAATCAAGAGGCTTCTAAGGCATTATCAGCCGGTCTTAAAGCTGGCTTTAATATTTCCAAAGCAAGAGCTATGAAGTGGATAACTAGTAATCCAGCAAAAGCTTCAGGAATCTATGATCAAACAGGATCTTTAAAAGTTGGTAAAAATGCTGATGTTGTTTTATGGTCAAAAAATCCATTTAGCGTCTATGCTCTTGCTGAAAAAGTTTATATTGATGGTGCTCTTGCTTTTGATAGGAATTCAGGTTTAGAGCCCAGTTCTGATTTTGATATCGGGATATTAAATCCAAATAAAAATAGGATACAAGAATGATGAAATGTAAAACAATATTATTCGCAATGGTAATTCTTTTAAATATCAATTTTATTGAGAGTCAAAGCGTTGTCATTAAAAATGCAACTATCTACGATGGAATATCGGATGAGCCATTTGTTGGCAATATTCTTTTTGAAGATGGAATTATTAAAAAAGTATCTTCAACTTTAGTTCAAGGTGATATTTCTATTGATGCAACTGGCAAAATAGTGACACCTGGATTCATTGCTGCCGATACTGAAATCGGTATTGTCGAGATTGGAGCTTTAAGTACAACTAGGGATGATGGCTCAGATATCTATAAAATTGGATTTAGTATTCATGATGCATTTAATCCGAACTCTACACTGGTTCCTTGGAACAGGGCTAATGGTATTACTTCAGCAATTACTCTTCCAAGAAATACATCTAGTCCAATAGGTGGTCTTGGTTCATATTTTGTTCTAGATGGTAGTCTTAACATAACAAGCAATAGAGACATGGTTATGATAGGGAGGCTTGGTGCGAGCAATTCATCTTCAAGGTCAGAAACCTTATCTGTAATGGATGATATTCTTTCCTTTGCATCTTCTATCACTGGTAAAGATATTAAATCTAACAGTGATCTAAATGCACTCATCGAAAACTCAGCTGTTGCTAGTTATATGGAACTGATGCCGAGAGATTTAAAAGCACTTTATAGCTTAATGAATGAAAATCTTCCTTTGATTATAAAAGCCAACAGAGCATCAGATATTTTGAAACTTATAGAACTAAAGAAAAAATACAAACTCAACTTAATAATTATGGGCGCTCAGGAATCAGCTTTAGTTTCTGAGAGTTTAGCTAAAAATAATATCCCATTAATAGTTAATCCAATAAACAATATCCCAAATTCTTTTGATGAATTAGCTTCAAATATCAATCTTTCAAGTAGGCTTGAAAAATCAGGTATTAAATTAATGTTTAATACTTCGCGAGCACATAATTATCATTTAATAAGACAGGGCGCTGGTATAGCTGTTGCAAATGGTATGACATATGGCGGGGCGATTAGGTCGATAACAAGTAATGTTGCAGAGTCATTTAATATAAAAGGCAGGGGCGCTATAAAACAAGGAAATATTGCAGATTTAGTAATATGGGAAGCAGATCCGCTTGAGCCATCAAGTATGCCTGAAAGAGTATACATAAATGGAGTCGATGTTGATTTAACAACAAGATCAAGTAGGTTGCGTGATCGTTATACTAAAAATCTTGAAAAACCAAATACCTATAGAAATTAAGTATATGGTGCCGGCACCAAGAGTCGAACTCGGGACCTACTGATTACAAATCAGTTGCTCTACCAACTGAGCTATACCGGCAAAAAAAACATTATATACAAATTAATCGTTTGGGAAAGAACAATTTGTCCCACCAAGACCACAATAGCCATTTGGATTTTTTGCAAGATACTGTTGATGGTATTCCTCAGCAAGAAAATACTTTGGACTTAAAGCTATTTCAGTTGTTATGTTGCTATAACCATTTGTTTTAAGAATATCTTGATATTGTGATCTGCTGTCTAAACATATTCTTAGATCTTCCTCAGAAGAGCAATATATTACCGATCTATATTGAGTTCCCTTATCATTACCTTGTCTCATTCCTTGAGTAGGATCATGACATTCCCAAAAAACTTTTAATAATTCTCTTAGAGAAATTTCACTAATATTAAAAATAACTTCAACTACTTCAGCATGGTTTGTATCTTTATAACAAACATCTTCATATGAAGGATTCTCAGTTTTTCCTCCAGCATAACCAACTGTAGTTATTTTAACACCAGGAACATTCCAGAACTTTCTTTCAACTCCCCAAAAGCATCCAGCCCCAAATAAGATCTTATTATTACTTTGCACATAATCTTCCAAAAGATTTATCCCTTTAATGTAATGTTTCATTTACTTAGTAAACTCCTTTTATTGAAATATCGCCATACTCATATTCATAAATTTTACCATCCTTAATAGAATTTATTTTTAAAGCGCCTGTGTTATTTATGCCAATAAATTTTCCTTCATTAATAAAATTATTATTGCTTTGAATTTTAATATTTGAATTTAGATGCATGCAAGAATCTTCCCATCTCTCCTTCCAGTTGCTCATCCCCGCATCAACATAAGAAATAAATTTAGTTACGATAATATTAATAAGTTCATTTCTATCTATATCATTATGATAGTTTGAAAGATCCCCCCACCAAGATTCTTTCTTAACAACTTTAAGATTTATCCCAATACCAACTATATTAATTACATCAAAGCCAAGAACTTCTTTTTCTACTAATACTCCCCCAATCTTTTTTTTATTCAAAATAATATCATTAGGCCATTTAAGTCCAACAACATCCTCTTTAATAACTTTATTTATTGCTTCCCGACAAATTAAACCTGTAATTAAACTCAAGGGCTCGTCAATAGTTGATCCAGAAAAAGCTATCGACATGTAAATATTTCCTAGAGGACTAGACCACTCTTTTCCCATCCTGCCTCTGCCTTTTGTCTGTTCCTCTGCACAAATAATATTAAAATCTTTGTTTAGCTTTTTAGATTTGCATTCATCATTTGTTGAGCCTATTTTGTCATATATGACTATATTGACTCTATTTTCATCAATATTTTTAAGAATTTTATTTATATTAAGTGTGTTCAATTTCATAAACTAGTTGACTTAAACTCATTCTAGAACAAAAATAGCTACCGTGAAATGGAGAGGTGGGTGAGTGGTTAATACCAGCAGACTGTAAATCTGCCGCTTCGGCTACGTAGGTTCGAATCCTACCCTCTCCACCACGCTTATTTCCGCAGATATTATCCATAAAAATAATCTAATATTTATCTTGAAAAAAGGTTGAGTTTAATACTTTTTAGAGGGATAATACGCCACCTTAAAATAGGATGCTACATATTCGGGCTCATATAGCTCAGTGGTAGAGCACTTGCTTGGTAAGTAAGAGGTCACCGGTTCAAGTCCGGTTATGAGCTCCATTTTAATAAAATAATTATTTCAGAGAGGCATATAAAAATGGCAAGAGAAAAATTCGAAAGAACGCTACCCCACGTAAACGTTGGGACAGTTGGTCACGTTGATCATGGTAAAACTACGCTTACAGCTGCATTAACTAAAGTAGCTGCAGAGGTTTTCGGTGGAGACGCTGTTGACTTTGCAAATATTGATAACGCTCCAGAAGAAAGAGAAAGAGGAATAACTATTGCTACTTCTCACGTTGAGTATGTATCAACTGCTCGTCATTATGCTCACGTTGATTGTCCAGGTCACGCAGACTATGTAAAAAATATGATTACTGGTGCTGCTCAGATGGACGGAGCTATATTAGTAGTAAGTGCTGCTGATGGTCCTATGCCACAAACAAGAGAGCACATTCTATTATGTAGACAGGTTGGAGTTCCATATATCGTTGTATACATGAATAAAGCAGATCAAAATGATGATCCAGAAATGATAGAGCTTGTTGAGATGGAAATTAGAGAGCTGTTAAATGAATATGATTTCCCAGGTGATGACACTCCAATAATCGTTGGTAGTGCATTAAAAGCTTTAGAAGGTGATTCATCTGAAATAGGTGTTCCTTCAGTAACAAAATTGATTGAAACTCTAGATAGTTATGTACCAGAGCCTGAAAGACCAGTAGATGGTGCTTTCTTAATGCCTATTGAAGACGTGTTTACAATTTCTGGAAGAGGAACAGTTGTAACAGGAAGAATCGAAACTGGTATTGTTAACACTGGTGATGCACTTGAAATTATTGGAATTAAGGACACAACCTCTACTACTTGTACAGGTGTTGAAATGTTTAGAAAATCCCTTGATGAAGGTAGAGCTGGAGAAAACTGTGGAGTTCTATTAAGAGGTGTTGAAAGAGATGCTGTAGAAAGAGGGCAGGTTTTATCTAAGCCTGGAGCTATTTCTCCTCACACAAAATTTGAGGCTGAAATCTATGTACTAAGCAAAGATGAAGGTGGAAGACATACTCCATTTATGAATAACTATAGACCTCAGTTCTATTTCAGAACAACTGATGTCACAGGTGCATGCGAACTTCCAAGTGGAGTTGAAATGGTTATGCCGGGCGATAATATTAAAATGAATATTGAACTTATTGCTCCTATTGCTATGGACGAAGGTCTAAAATTTGCAATTAGAGAAGGCGGCAGAACTGTTGGTGCTGGCGTAGTATCAAAAATTATTGAGTAAAAATTGACTTATTAGCCGAGGCCTTTGTGTCTCGGCTTACTTGTCTCTGAAGAATATGAAAATGTGTTTTAGGCCAGTAGCTCAATTGGTAGAGTACCGGTCTCCAAAACCGGGGGTTGTGGGTTCGAGACCCTCCTGGCCTGCCAAATTAAAATGGCAGCCTAAATAGGAAATATATGACTAAAGTAGTAGCTTCGAAATCAGTAGATAGACTAAAGTGGTTTATTGCTCTTTCCGTATTTGCAGCAGCTGTTGTTGGAAACAGCTATTTTGTAGAGATAGCTTTTTTATATAGAGTACTTGGAGTTGTATTTTTATTTATTATTGGTCTTGGAGTTCTTTCTATTACTAATTTTGGATCCAATGCAATCAAGTTAATGCGTGAGTCTAGAACAGAAATAAGAAAGGTTGTTTGGCCTACAAGATTAGAAACAACTCAAACATTTTTAGTAGTATTCAGTTCAATTGTAGTTCTTTGCTTATTTTTTTGGGGCTTAGAATCATTATTAACATTCTTAACGAAATTGGTATTAGGTTAAATATATGGATTGGTACGTAATACAAGCTTACTCAGGATATGAGCAAAAAGTGAAAATAGCTTTAGAAGAAAAGATAGAGCTAAACGGCTTGTCTGAAAAATTTGGTGAAATTTTAATACCTACAGAACAAATTGTTGAATTGAAAGGTGGCACAAAAAAAACTACTGAAAGAAAATTTTTTCCAGGATACATTTTAATTGAAATGTTACTTGAGGATGATTCTTGGCAACTAGTTCAATCAACTCCTAGGGTTTCAGGCTTTGTTGGGGGGACTAAAGATAGACCTCTGCCAATTTCAGAAGAAGATGTTAATAGCATTATCAATAGAATTGAAGTCGGTGAAGATGCTCCGGCTCCTAAAACAATTTATGAGCCTGGTGAGGTTGTCAGAGTCTGTGATGGGCCTTTCAATGACTTTAATGGTGTTGTAGAAAATGTAGATTATGAGAGAAACATGGTAAAAGTTTCAGTCCAAATACTTGGAAGAGCAACACCTGTCGATCTTGAGTTCATTCAAATAGAGAAAACATAATGGCAAAAAAAGTAGCAAATATCCTTAAATTACAGATTCCTGCTGGTGGAGCTAATCCTAGCCCTCCTGTTGGACCAGCTTTGGGTCAAGTTGGCGTAAATATAATGGATTTCTGTAATGCATTTAATGCTGAAACTCAGAGTGCTGAAAAAGGTATGCCTCTTCCAGTTGTTATTACTGTATATGAAGATAAATCTTTTACATTTATTGTTAAAACACCCCCAGCTGCTGTCTTGATAAGAAAAACCTTAGGTATTCCAAAAGGAAGTGGAGAGCCTAACAGAGAAAAGGTTGGTAAATTAACAAGAGCACAATTAGAAGACATAGCAAAACAAAAAGAACCAGACTTAAATTCCAATGATATTGATGCTGCTGTTCTAATCATTGCTGGTACAGCAAGAAGTATGGGAGTTGAGGTAGATCTATGAGCAAAGTAACAAATAAACAAAAAATTATTCTTGAAAAAGTTGATCCTGAGATGACATATTCTATGGCAGATGCTTTAGAAATATTAAAATCTGTTAAATCTAGTAAATTTGAAGAGTCTGTTGATATTGCAATCAGACTTGGTGTAGACCCAAATAAATCTGATCAAAATGTCAGAGGCGCGGTTACTCTTCCTAACAGTTTAGGAAAGCAAGTTACCGTTGCTGTTTTTGCAGACGGAGATCAAGCTGAAGCAGCCAAAGCAGCAGGTGCTGAATATATTGGAATGGAAGACCTTGCTGAGAAATTCTCTAAAGAAGAGATTTCAGTTGATGTTGTTATTTCAACAAATGCAGCTATGAAAGTTGTTGGAAAGCTTGGACAAGTATTGGGGCCAAAGGGTTTAATGCCTAACCCTAAAACTGGCACGGTTTCAGATGATGTTGCTACTGCTATTAATAATGTAAAAGCTGGTCAAGTAAGATTCAGAACAGATAAAAATGGAATCATTCATGGAAGTATTGGTAAGGTTTCTTTTGATCTTGAAAAGATACAATCCAATGCAACTGCATTATTAGAAGAATTAAAAAAATTAAAGCCAGCATCTGCAAAGGGAGTTTATATAGGTAATATTGCTTTAAGTAGCACTATGGGACCTGGTATAAAAATAAACTCATCAGAGCTGGTATAAGTTTTAGCTTTATAAGAAATTATATAGCTAGATAGTTGCGTTTACGCAGCCGTCAAAGACCGTAGGTGTCGCGAGACTTAATTTCCTACGTAGGTGGTGTTCAAATTGTAATTTTGCAATTTGTCGCCGAATGGCCGAGAGGCTTAAACAGGAGAATTGCTGTGGCGTTATCAAAAAGTGAAAAAGAAAGAATAGTTGGTGAAGTTAAGGAAGTTGCATCGAATGCATCATCTTTAGTTATTTCAGATGCAAGGGGCCTAAAGGTTACTGAGCTTTCTGAAGTGAGGCAAAAGGCTACTCAGTCTGGTATACATATTCAAATAATCAAGAACTCGCTTGCTAAATTAGCATTTGAGGGAACTGATTTTGGTTGTTCAGATGAAGTGCTTGTTGGACCATCTTTATTTGCTTTTTCTTTTGAAGAACCAGGTGCAGCGGCTAAATTGCTTAAAACATATGCAAAGAATTTTGATAATTTAGAAATCAAAGCTTTGGTAGTTGAAGGGCAGTTACTTGATGGAGGCCAAATAGATATTCTTGCTAGCCTTCCATCTAAAGTTGAGGCTTATGGCCTCATTGCAAATGTGTTGCAGGCTCCAGTTAGTAAATTTGCTACTTTGTTAAATGAAGTGCCAAGTAAATTAGCTAGAGTTTTAACAGCAGTTCAAGACAAAAAAAAGGCAGAAGCCTAAATTATAAGGAGAATTAGAATGGCAACTAGTAAAGAGGATATTTTAAAAGCTATAGAAGAGATGTCAGTAATGGATCTTGTAGATCTTATTTCTGATATCGAAGAAAAGTTTGGTGTGACAGCAGCAGCAGCAGTTGCAGCAGCACCAGCAGCGGCAGCAGGCGGAGACGCAGAAGCAGCTGAAGAAAAAGATGCTTTTGATGTTGTATTAAATGCAGCAGGCGATCAAAAAGTACAAGTTATTAAAGCTGTAAGAGCTATAACTGGTCTTGGATTAAAAGAAGCAAAAGATATGGTAGATGGCGCACCTAGTACAGTTAAAGAAGGTGCTAGTAAAGATGATGCAGAAGCAATGTTAACTCAGCTTACTGAGGCTGGAGCAACTGCAGAACTTAAATAAACCATTAAACATATAAATAATAAATAAAAGGGCGCATTTATGTCATACAGCTATACAGAAAAGAAAAGAATAAGAAAAAACTTTGGAACTTTCTCCAAGGTTATGGAACTTCCTAATCTTATTGAAACTCAAACTAAATCTTATTCTGAATTTTTACAAGCTGATGTGGCTCCTGATGCTAGGAAAAAACAGGGACTTGAAGATGTATTCCAGTCCTTGTTCCCTATTAAAAGTGTTTCAGGAAATGCTGCTCTTGAATATGTTTCATATGAATTGGGTAAAAACACTTATGATGTTCAAGAGTGTTTAGTTCAGGGCTTATCCTACTCTGCTCCGCTCAGAATAAAAGTAAAGTTAGTTCTTTATGATAGAGAAACAAACTTCAAAGAAGTTAAGGATATAAAAGAAGGGGAAGTTTTCATGGGCGAAGTCCCATTAATGACTTCAGATGCATCATTCGTTGTTAATGGAACTGAAAGGGTTGTGGTATCACAACTTCATAGGTCTCCTGGTGTATTTTATGATCATGACAAAGGCAAAACACATTCTTCTGGCAAGGTATTATATTCAGCTAGAATTATTCCTTACAGAGGCTCATGGTTAGATTTTGAATTCGATCCTAAAGATATTTTATTTAGCAGAATAGATAGAAGAAGAAAAATACCAGCAACCATTATGCTTAGAGCATTAGATATGGGCACTGAAGAAATTCTTTCTGAGTTTTATGATGAAGATGCTTTTGTTCTTGAAAAAGACACTGTAAAACTTGCGCTTATTCCTGAGAGATTGAGAGGTGAAACACTTCCAGTTGATTTAAAAGTTAAAAGTAAGGTTTATGTTCAGGCAGGAAAAAGAATTACTGCTAGGCATATTAAAGAGTTATCGAATGCCAATGTTAATGAAATTACACTTGCTGAAGAGTTTTTGGTTGGAAAAGTTCTATCTAAAGATATTTTTAACAAAGAGACAGGCGAAGTTTTATATTCTGCCAATACTGAAATAGATAATGAAGTTTTAGAGACTCTTAAAGAAAATAATGTATCAGAAATTACTTGTTTATTTATAAATGAGCTTGATAAAGGGCCATATATCTCTAATACACTTAGAGCAGATCCAACATCAAATAGGCTTGAAGCTCTTGTAGAAATCTACAGAATGATGAGACCTGGAGAACCACCAACCAAAGATTCAGCAGAAACTTTATTCAATAATCTGTTCTTTAACGAAGAAAGATATGATTTATCTGAAGTTGGAAGAATGAAGTTTAATAGACGCTTGAAGTTAGATTCTGCAAAAGAGAATGATAATATTTTAGACAAAGAAGACATTATTGAAGTAATGAAAGGTATTGTTAATATTCGTGATGGTCATGATATTGTTGACGATATTGATCACCTTGGTAATAGAAGAGTTAGATCTGTTGGAGAAATGACAGCAAACCAGTTTAGAGTTGGTCTAATAAGAGTCGAAAGAGCTGTTAGAGAAAGATTAAGTATGGCAGAAGCAGATGAGCTAGGACCGCAAGATCTAATCAATGCAAAGCCTGTTACTGCAGCCATTAAAGAATTTTTTGGCTCTAGCCAATTATCTCAGTTTATGGATCAAAACAATCCACTGTCTGAAATTACTCACAAAAGAAGAGTATCTGCTTTAGGACCAGGTGGTCTTACTAGAGAAAGAGCAGGTTTTGAGGTTAGAGACGTTCATCCTACCCATTATGGAAGAGTGTGCCCAATTGAAACTCCAGAAGGACCGAATATTGGTTTAATTAATTCTTTTGCTTCGTACTCAAGAACCAACCAATATGGCTTTATTGAAACTCCTTACAGAAAAGTTGTTAACGGTACAGTTACAGATGAAATAATGTATTTATCTGCTATTGATGAAGCAGAGCATGTAATTGCTCAGGCTAATGTTGCCCTAGATAATAAAAATAAATTTGTTGATGATCTTGTTGCTGTTAGACACGCTAGTGAATTTGAGTTGATGTCATCTGATAGAGTTGATCTAATGGATGTATCTCCGCAACAGGTTGTATCAATTGCAGCATCATTAATTCCTTTCTTAGAGCATGATGACGCAAACAGAGCTTTAATGGGTTCTAATATGCAGCGTCAAGCAGTACCAGTGCTTAGAGCTGAAAAACCTCTAGTTGGAACTGGTCTTGAATCAGTGGTTGCAAGAGATTCAGGAGTCTGTATCGTTGCAAAAAATTCTGGTGTTGTTGAAAATGTAGATGCATCAAGGATTGTAGTTAGAGTTACAGACAAAAAATCTAAATCAGCATCCGATGTATATAATCTTGTGAAGTACACAAGATCCAATCAGAATACTTGTATAAATCAAAGACCAATTGTTAGAGTTGGAGATGTTGTGAAAGCTGGTGATGTTCTAGCAGATGGTCCATCTGTAGATAATGGGGAGCTAGCACTAGGACAAAATATCCGCATAGCATTCATGCCATGGAATGGTTATAACTTTGAAGATTCAATTCTCATATCTGAAAAAGTTGCAAGAGAAGACAGATTCACATCTATTCATATTCAAGAAATTGTATGTGTAGCTAGAGATACAAAGCTTGGTTCAGAAGAAATCACTGCAGATATACCTAATGTAGGCGAAGGCTCTCTTAATAAATTAGATGATTGCGGTATAGTGTATGTTGGCGCTGAAGTAGAGCCAGGTGACATTTTAGTTGGAAAGATAACTCCAAAAGGAGAGACTCAGCTTTCTCCTGAAGAAAAACTTTTAAGAGCAATTTTTGGTGAAAAAGCCTCTGATGTTAAAGATACATCACAAAGATCTAGCTCAAAAGGAACTGTTATCGGTGTCGAAGTATTTACTAGAGATGGAGTTGAAAAAGACGAAAGAACTCAGGCTATAGAACAAGATCATCTTGATCAATCAAAAAAAGATGCAGATGACGAAGCTTTTGTTGTTGAACAAGCAACAAAAACTAGACTATGCGATCTCTTAAAAGGTAAAAAAGCTATTAAAGGTAATGGTATTAAAAAAGGTGAAACATTATCTTCTGAAAAACTAGAATCTTTAGAACTTAATGATCTTTTCTCAATAAGAACAGATACAGACTCTATCAACGATGTTATCGAGGATACCGAGAAATCTTATAAAGCTTACGCTAAAGACATCAAGTCTAGATTTGAAGAGAAAAAAGCAAAAATCATTAGAGGCCATGACTTGGCTCCTGGTGTTATTAAAATTGTTAAGGTCTACTTAGCTATCAAGCGTAGAATTCAGCCTGGTGACAAAATGGCTGGACGTCATGGAAACAAGGGTGTTATTTCAGAGATAATGCCAGTTGAAGATATGCCGTATGATAAAGATGGTAATCCAGTAGATATAGTTTTAAATCCTCTAGGGGTTCCATCAAGGATGAATGTTGGACAAATTCTTGAAACTCATATGGGTTGCGCTGCGAAAGGTATCGGTCAAAAAATTGATTTAATGCTTAAAGAAAATGCAAAACCAGCTGAGTTAAAAACTTACTTGGATAAACTTTATAATGCTAATGCAGCAAATAAAGAAGATATAAATTCATTTAATAATAGTGAAATTATGGAGTTAGCTCATAATCTTAAAGATGGGTTGCCTATAGCTACTCCTGTTTTTGATGGAGCAAAAGAAAGTGAGGTAAAAGATCTTTTAAAGCTTGCTGATCTCCCAGAATCAGGACAATTCACATTATATGATGGAAGAACAGGATCTAAGTTTGATAGACCTGTAACAGTTGGATATATGTATATTATTAAGTTGAATCATTTGGTTGACGACAAAATGCATGCTAGATCAACTGGTTCATATAGCTTGGTTACTCAACAGCCATTAGGTGGTAAAGCTCAATTTGGTGGACAAAGATTTGGTGAAATGGAAGTTTGGGCTTTAGAAGCATACGGTGCGTCTTATACACTGCAAGAAATGCTAACTGTTAAATCAGATGACGTTTCAGGTAGAACAAAAATGTATAAAAATATTGTTGATGGAAGTTATGAAATGGATGCCGATATCCCTGAGTCATTTAATGTTCTTAGCAAAGAGATTAAATCACTTGGAATTAACCTCGAATTAGATTCAGAAAATTAGGAGATTAAATTGAGAGACTTATTAAATTCTTTAAAAACAGGGCAGGATGATTTTACTACTATTTCTGCAGGACTTGCTTCTCCACAAGTAATCAAATCTTGGTCTTTTGGTGAAGTAAAGAAGCCAGAAACAATAAATTATAGAACTTTCAAACCAGAAAGAGATGGACTATTTTGCTCCAAAATATTTGGTCCAATAAAAGATTACGAATGTATTTGTGGTAAATACAAAAGAATGAAGCACAGAGGTGTTGTTTGTGAAAAGTGTGGAGTTGAGGTTACTCTAGCAAAAGTCAGAAGAGAAAGAATGGGTCATATTGATCTTGCTGCTCCGGTTGCTCATATATGGTTTTTAAAATCACTTCCATCAAGAATTGGTCTACTTTTAAATACAACTTTAAGAGAGATTGAAAGGGTCTTATATTTTGAAAGCTACATCGTAACTGATCCAGGACTAACTCCTCTTGAAAAAGGAGAGATATTAACTGAAGAAGAGTGGGTTGAGAAATATGAAGAATTTGGTGACGAGTTTCAAGCAGGTATGGGTGCAGAGTCTGTTCAGATTCTTCTTGAAGAATTAGACATTAATGAAGAAATTCGAGAAATAAGAGAAGAAATTCCTCAAACTAACTCCGAAACAAAGCTAAAAAAACTTTCAAAAAGACTTAAGCTTTTAGAAGCATTTAATGAGTCAGGAAATAGACCTGAATGGATGGTTATGAATGTTTTACCAGTTTTACCACCTGACTTAAGACCTCTAGTACCACTTGAAGGTGGTCGTTTTGCTACTTCAGATTTAAATGATCTATACAGAAGGGTCATTAATAGAAATAACAGATTAAAAAGACTCTTAGAGTTAAATGCACCTGAAATCATTGTAAGAAATGAAAAAAGAATGCTTCAAGAATCAGTTGATGCTCTTCTAGATAATGGAAGAAGAGGAAGGGTTATAACAGGAACTAATAAACGTCCACTTAAATCTCTTGCAGATATGATTAAAGGTAAAGGTGGAAGATTTAGACAGAACCTTTTAGGAAAAAGGGTTGATTATTCTGGTAGATCAGTAATTGTTTCAGGACCTACATTAAAGCTACATCAATGTGGATTACCTAAAAAAATGGCCTTAGAACTATTTAAACCATTTGTTTATGGAAAGTTAGAGCAAAGAGAGCTAGCGACTACAATTAAAGCAGCTAAAAAACTTGTAGAAAGGGAAACTCCTGAGGTATGGGAGGTTCTTGAAGATGTAATTAGAGAGCATCCAGTTATGCTTAATAGAGCTCCAACTCTGCATAGACTAGGTTTACAGGCTTTTGAACCTAAATTAATTGAAGGTAAGGCTATTCAACTTCATCCTTTAGTTTGTGTTGCTTTTAATGCTGACTTTGATGGCGACCAAATGGCTGTTCATGTTCCTCTAACATTAGAGGCTCAATTAGAAGCAAGAGCTTTAATGATGTCTACAAATAATATTTTATCTCCAGCTGATGGATCACCGATTATCAATCCAACACAAGATGTTGTTTTAGGTTTGTATTATATGACTAGAGATAATGCTAGTGCTAATGGTGCGGGCAGAGTTTTCAGCGACCCTGATGAGGTTTTAAGAGCGTATGAAACTGAAACCCTTAATATTCATGCTGCAATTAAAGTTAGAATTACTAATAAAGATGGCGAGAAGCAAATACATGAAACTACTGTAGGTAGAGTACTTATATGGAGAATTACTCCTAACGCAGTTGGTTTTGAAAACATTAATAAAGTTCTTAATAAAAAATTAATTTCAAAATTAGTTGATATCTCATACAGAAAAGCTGGCTTGAAAGAGACAGTTATTTTTGCTGACCAATTAATGTATCTTGGGTTTGATTTCTCAACTAGATCAGGATCATCTATCGGTGTTAATGACTTTGTTATTCCAGAACAAAAAGCAAAAATTATTGATGATTCAGAGAAAGAAGTAAAAGCTATCGAGAAGCAATTTGATTCAGGTCTTGTAACAAGAGGCGAAAGATATAATAAAGTTATCGATATTTGGTCTAGAGCCAATGAGCAAGTAGCTAAAGCTATGATGGAAAAAATTAGTACTGAGACTGCTAAAACTCCTGAAGGTGAAGAGGTAGATCAATCCTCATTTAATTCTGTATATATTTATGCAGATTCAGGTGCAAGAGGTTCACCGGCGCAGATTAGACAGCTTTCTGGAATGAGAGGGTTAATGTCTAAGCCAGATGGTTCTATTATTGAAACTCCTATTACAGCTAATTTTAGGGAAGGACTTTCAGTTTTACAGTATTTTATTTCTACTCACGGAGCCAGGAAAGGTCTTGCTGATACAGCTTTAAAAACTGCAAACTCAGGATATCTTACAAGAAGGCTTTGTGACGTTTCTATGGATTCAGTTATTAATATTGAAGATTGTGGTACTGACCAATCAATAACAGTAACATCTATAATTGATGGTGGTGAAATAATTCAGGCATTAACTGATAGAATCCTTGGAAGAGTTATAGCTGAGCCCATTTTAGATAATGATGGCAATGTTCTTTTTGAAAAAGACACTATGTTAGATGAAGATGCTGTTGATGTAATTGACACACTTAATCTTGCTTCTTTAAAAGTTAGATCTCCTATGACATGTGAGGCATCAATAGGGGTTTGCTCAAAATGTTACGGTAGAGATTTAGCAAGAGGTCATTTAGTGCATAGAGGAGAGGCTGTTGGTGTAGTTGCTGCTCAATCTATTGGTGAGCCAGGAACTCAGCTAACCATGCGTACTTTCCATATTGGTGGAGCTGCTTCAAGCTCTTCTGAAGATAATGCAATTTATAATAAAAACAAGGGTGTTGTAACTTTTTCTGATGATATGAAAACAGTTACCAATAAAGATAAGTTAGAAGTTGTTGTGTCTAGAAATGCAATGGCGACCATTACTGAGCCTAGTGGAAAAATTACTGAACAGTATAAAGTTCCTTATGGAGCAACACTTGAAGTTAAAAATGAATCTGATCTTGAAGCTGGAATAAAAGTTGCATCTTGGGATCCTTATACAAGACCTATTGTTGCTGAAGCATCAGGAAAAGTTAGATTTATTGATATAGAAGATGGGGTAACCGTTAGAGAGCAAATGGATGAGCTTACTGGATTATCTAGTATTGAAATCATAGAAGTCTCTGATAGGCCTACTGCTGGTAGAGATTTATCTCCAAAAGTTGAGATTGTAGACTCAAAAGGCAAAGTTCTTTTAATAGGAGATTTCAATGCTCCTGCAGAATATCCACTACCTGCTGGAGGGCTAGTCAATTTAAGAGACGGTCAAAAACTTACAGCTGGTGAGGTTATTGCAAGAATGCCTTTAGTTGCTTCTAAGACAAAAGATATAACAGGTGGTCTTCCAAGGGTAGCTGATTTATTTGAAGCAAGAAAACCTAAAGATGCCTCTGTTCTATCAGAGGAAACAGGTATTATTTCTTTTGGAAAAGAAACAAAAGGCAAAGTAAGGCTTGTGATAACTCCAGAAGGGGCTACGAAGAAAGCTCAGAATACAGAAATGTTAATTCCAAAGCACAGAACCCTTTCAGTTTTTGAAGGTGAAAGAATTTCTAAAGGTGATATTATTTCAGACGGACCTTATAGTCCTCATGATATTTTAAGACTAAAAGGCATCCCAGAATTAACAAACTTTATTGTTAATGAGATTCAAGATGTATATAGACTTCAAGGTGTGTCAATCAATGATAAGCATATTGAAACTATCCTAAGACAGATGTTAAGAAAGGCACTAATCGTAGATGGTGGTGACACTAAGTTTATTCAGGGTGATCAAGTAAGCTATGCTGAATTAATTGAAGAAAATGCTAAAGTAGAATCTGCAGGTAATACTCCAGCTGAATACGAGAGAGTTCTGCTTGGAATTACCAAAGCATCATTAGCAACTGATTCATTCATATCAGCGGCATCTTTCCAAGAGACTACAAGAGTCCTTACAGAAGCAGCTGTTACTGGTAAGAAGGATCATCTGAGAGGCTTAAAAGAAAATGTTGTAGTTGGAAGACTCATACCTGCAGGAACAGGTATGGAATTCCATGATAAATTAAAAAATAAAAAACAATTTGATCTTGATGAACAAACTCTTTCTGCAGATGATATCGAAGCAGCACTAAGACAAGAACTTCAAGAAACGGAGGAATAATGTTGACCGCAATTGATCTAATCTATAGAATCGCGGCCTAACCAAAAAAAAATATTATGGCAACAGTAAATCAGTTATTAAAAAAGTCTAGAAAACCAAAAGTTAGAAAGACAGATGTACCGGCATTGAATGCATGTCCTCAAAGAAGAGGTGTTTGCACTCGTGTATATACAACAACTCCTAAAAAACCTAACTCAGCTTTAAGGAAAGTTTGTAGAGTTAGATTAACAAGTGGTTTTGAGGTCACATCTTATATTGGTGGAGAAGGACATAATCTTCAAGAACATTCATTGGTTTTAATAAGAGGTGGAAGAGTAAAAGATCTACCTGGAGTTAGATATCACACAGTAAGAGGAACTTTAGATACATCCGGAGTTGCTAACAGAAAACAAAGAAGATCCAAATATGGAGCCAAAAAAGGTAAATAATTATGCCAAGAAGAAGAAGTCCCGAAAAAAGAAAAGTATTACCAGATCCAAAGTACAAAGACGTCATACTTGCTAAATTCATGAACAATCTCATGAAAGATGGTAAAAAATCTGTAGCTGAAAAAATTGTATATGGTGCTTTTGATCAAATAACGAAAACTTCAAAAGAAGATCCGCTTGGAATTTTTATGAAAGCACTTGAAGAAGTCAGTCCTGTTGTTGAGGTTAAATCAAGAAGAGTTGGTGGCGCTAACTATCAAGTTCCTATAGAAATTAGACCATCTAGAAGACAGGCGCTTGCAATGAGATGGATTGTTGATGCTGCAAGAAAAAGAAGTGAAAAATCAATGAATCTTAGACTTGCTGGTGAGCTTATGGATGCATCGCAGAAGAAGGGATCAGCTGTTAGAAAAAGAGAAGATGTTCATAAAATGGCTGAAGCTAATAAAGCCTTCTCTCATTTTAGATTTTAATAATCAATCACATATAAAAAAATTAAATTATGGCTAGACAAATAGTATTAAATAAATATCGTAACGTTGGTATCTGTGCCCATGTAGATGCAGGTAAAACAACTACAACTGAAAGAGTTCTTTTTTACACTGGTCTATCTCATAAAATTGGAGAAGTTCATGATGGCGCAGCTACTATGGACTGGATGGAACAAGAGCAAGAAAGAGGTATTACGATTACTTCAGCAGCAACAACATGTTTCTGGAGTGGAATGGAACAACAATTCCCTCAACATAGAATTAATATTATTGATACGCCAGGTCACGTAGATTTTACCATTGAAGTTGAAAGGTCATTAAGAGTTTTAGATGGTGCAGTAGTTGTGTTTTGTGGAACATCTGGTGTTGAACCTCAATCAGAAACTGTCTGGAGACAAGCTAATAGATATGAAGTACCAAGAGTTGTGTTCGTTAACAAAATGGATAGAGCTGGAGCAAACTTTGAGAGAGTGGTTGACCAAATAAAAACAAGATTACAAGCAAACATAATTCCTATTCAATACAATATTGGTGCCGAAGATGATTTCAAAGGTGTTGTAGATCTAATCAATATGCGAGCAATATATTGGAATGAAGACGATCAAGGCCTAACTTTTGATTCAAAAGAAATACCTTCTGATCTTCTTGATAAATGTACCCAGCTTCGTGAAGAAATGCTTGAAGCAGCAGCTGAAGCTAATGAAGAGCTAATGGATACTTATCTTGAATCGGGTGATCTTTCAGTTGAGCAAGTTAAAGAAGGATTAAGAATAAGATCATTGGCTAATGAGCTTATTGTTGGTTTATGTGGCTCTGCTTTCAAAAACAAAGGTGTGCAAGCTATGCTTGATGCTGTTGTTGAATTTTTACCAGCCCCAGATGAAGTTAAAGCTATTACAGGGGTTATTCCTAATAATAGCCAAGAGGACGAAGAAGAGGATTCAAGAAAATCATCAGATGACGAGCCTTTTTCTGCGCTTGCGTTCAAAATTGCTACAGACCCATTTGTTGGAACTTTAACTTTTATAAGAGTTTATTCCGGTGTTCTTCAAGTCGGAGATGCTGTTATAAATTCAACTAAACAGAAAAAAGAAAGAGTCGGAAGAATGGTGCAAATGCATTCAAATAATAGAGAAGAAATCAAAGAAGTTAGAGCTGGTGATATTGCTGCATGTATTGGCTTAAAAGACATTACTACAGGTGATACATTATCAGATTCAGCAAAACCAATTGTGTTAGAAAGAATGGACTTCCCAGAGCCAGTTATTTCTGTAGCTGTTGAGCCTAAATCAAAACCTGACCAAGAGAAGATGTCTCTTGCTCTTGGCAAACTTGCACAAGAAGATCCATCTTTCCGTGTTACTAGTGATGAAGAATCAGGCCAAACAATTATTTCAGGAATGGGTGAACTTCATTTAGATGTATTAGTGGATAGAATGAGAAGAGAATTCTCAGTTGAGGCTAATATAGGTAAACCACAAGTTGCTTACAGAGAAACAATTAAAGAATCTGTTGATGTTGAGGGTAAATTTGTAAGGCAAAGTGGTGGTAAGGGTCAGTATGGTCATGTTTGGTTAAAGTTAGAGCCATTAGGATTAGATGATGAATATGAATTCGTCGACAAGATCGTTGGTGGAGTAATCCCTAAAGAATACATACCGGCTGTAAATAAAGGAATCCAAGAGCAAATGCAAAATGGTGTTATAGCTGGTTATCCACTTTTAGCATTAAGAGCTACTTTATATGATGGCTCTTTCCATGATGTTGATTCAAATGAGATGGCCTTTAAGATTGCCGGATCAATGGCCCTCAAAGAAGGAGCCAATAAGGCAAGACCTGCACTACTAGAGCCTGTTATGAAAGTTGTAGTTGTTACACCTGAAGAGCATATGGGTGATGTTGTTGGAGACTTAAATAGAAGAAGAGGAATTATTTTAGGTATGGATGATATTACTTCTGGTAAAGAAGTTTCATCTGAAGTTCCTTTGGCTGAAATGTTTGGTTATGCAACAGATCTTAGATCTGCTACGCAGGGTAGAGCAACATTTACAATGGAATTTACAAAGTATGGAGAGGTTCCAAACAATATTGCAGAAGGACTTAAAAACTCTTAAAACTTAAGATCATTTAACTAGTGATTAATGTTGACAGTTATGCTGTTAGAAGCTTAAAATACGCCACTTTTTGCAATAAGCAAAAGTATTAAAATTAAATAGATAGGGATAATAAAGGATAAAAATGGAGAATCAATCAATCAGAATTAGGCTTAAAGCTTTTGATTACAGACTGATAGATGCTTCAGCCAAATTAATAGTAGAAACAGTAAAAAAAACTGGTGCTGTTATTAATGGTCCAATACCACTCCCTGTTAAAAAAGAAAGAACAACTATATTGAAATCACCGCATAAAGACAAAGATGCTAGAGACCAATATGAGATTGTTACTTATAAAAGACTTATGGATATAGTCAAACCAACTGATAAAACAGTTGATGCTTTAATGAAATTAGATCTGTCCTCTGGGGTAGATGTTCAAATAAGCTTAGGCTAGTCCATTAATTAACGCGATAGCGGCCATAGAGGGTATTAGCCCCGTATAAAGGAGAATAAATTGAGCATAGGCTTAATAGGAAAAAAATCTGGAATGACTCGTCTTTTCCTAGAAGACGGTGAGTCAGTCCCAGTTACTGCAGTTTCTGTTTGTGGTAACTTTTTAGCAGATATAAAAACTACTTCAAGAGATGGATACAATGCGTTTGTTGTCTCAAAAGTAAACAAATCTAATAATGTTAATAAATCTAAAAGTGAATTTTATAAAAAAATAAATCTTGAACCTGGAATTCTTGCAGAATTTAGGTCCGGTGATGAAATTACTGAAGATATGAAAGTTGGCAAACACTTAACTGCAGATGTATTTGAAATTGGTCAATATGTTGACGTTACAGGAACATCAAAAGGTAAAGGTTACGCTGGTGTCATTAAGCGTCATAACTTTGCCATGCAGGATGCAACTCATGGTAATTCTTTATCTCATAGAGCTCATGGTTCGATTGGACAATGTCAAACTCCAGGAAGAGTTTGGAAAGGTAAAAAAATGTCAGGTCATATGGGTAACGAACAAAAAACAGTTCAAAGTTTAAAAATCGTCGACTTAGATGTAGAAAATAGCGTCATTTATATTAAAGGTGCTGTTCCAGGCTTTAACGGATCTGAACTGAAAATTAAACCGGCATTGAAGAAATCATGAAAATAGAATTATTATCATCAACAAAAAATCAAGATATAAATATATCTGATAGCGCATTCAGTAAAGACTTTAATGAGTCTCTAGTTCACCAAGCTGTAGTAAGCTTTATGGCAGGCGGTAGACAAGGAACATCTAAACAAAAAACTAGATCAGAAGTTAGAGGCGGTGGTAAAAAGCCATTCCGACAAAAAGGTACTGGTAGAGCAAGAGCTGGGACAATCAGAAGTCCTCTATGGAGAGGCGGTGGTGTAACATTTGCAGCTACTCCAAGAGATTACAGTAAAAAAATTAATAAAAAAATGTATAGAGCTGCCATTAGATCTATATTCTCAGAGTTACTAAGACAGGGCAGATTAGTTGCCATTGAGAAACCTGTTCTTGATAAACCTAAAACTAAAGAAATAGCTTCGCTTCTTAATGAATTTTCTCTTAGCAAAGTTCTAATAATAATTGATGAATTAGATATGAACCTATATTTATCTACTCGAAACATCCCAAATGTTGATGTGATTACAGTTAGAGAAATCAATCCAGTTAATCTTTTAAAAGCAAATAAAGTTGCTGTTACTGCAGATGCCTTTAAACAAATTGAGGAGTGGATTGATGCATAACGAAAAACTATTTACTCTAATTAAATCTCCTATAGTTACTGAAAAGTCAGCTAGAGTTGGTGAATCACTTAAACAAATAGTCTTTAAGGTTGACCTAACTGCTAACAAAAGAGAGATAAAAAAGGCAGTTGAAGAACTATTTAAAGTTGAGGTTACCAAAGTAACAACCTCAATTGTTAAAGGCAAAAGAAAAAGAAATAGAAATGGCCTTTATAAAAAATCAGATTATAAAAAAGCATTTGTATCTTTAAGTAAAGATTCAGAAATTCAGTTCGAGGGCGTTAATTAATCATGGCTATTATTAAAGCAAAACCAACTAGTCCAGGCAGACGTGGTGTTATTGCCATAAAGACTGATTTATATAAAGGCAAGCCACTGAAGTCTTTAACAAAAGCTAAGTCAAAAAATGGCGGCAGAAATAATAACGGTAGAATAACAGTTAGACATCAGGGTGGTGGGCATAAGCAGCATTACAGGGTAATCGATTTCAAAAGAAATAAATTTGATATTCCTGCTGTTGTAGAAAGAATCGAATATGACCCTAATAGATCAGCTCATATAGCACTTCTTTTATATAAAGATGGCGAAAGAAGATACATTATTGCTCCAGCTAAAATTAAAGTTGGTGATGAGGTTATCTCAGCAGAAAAATGTGAAATTAAAGTTGGCAACTCAATGAAACTTAAAGATATTCCTTTGGGAACTAATGTTCATTGCGTAGAGCTTAAACCCCTAAAGGGTGCACAAATGGCAAGAAGTGCAGGAACATCTGCTCGATTAGTTGCTAAAGAAGGCATTTATGCAACATTAAGACTTCAGTCCGGAGAAACACGTAAGGTTCTTTGGGAATGCAGAGCAACTCTGGGAACAGTATCTAATCAAGAAAATAATTTAAAATCTTTAGGTAAGGCTGGAGCAAAGAGATGGAGAGGAGTTAGACCTACTGTAAGAGGTGTAGCTATGAACCCTGTTGACCATCCACATGGTGGTGGTGAAGGTAGAACTTCAGGTGGAAGACATCCATCCACTCCTTGGGGTGTTCCAACAAAAGGATATAAAACTAGAAAAAATCAAAGAACAGATGACCTCATAATAAGAAGAAGAGGAAGTAGGAAGTAAATTATGCCAAGATCACTAAAAAAAGGACCATTCATAGACTTATCTCTTGAGAGGAAAGTCGAAGCTGCTTTAGCATCTAATGACAAACGACCAATAAAAACATGGTCAAGAAGATCAATGGTAAATCCTTCAATGGTTGGGTTAACAATATCTGTTCATAATGGCAGACAACATGTACCGGTTTACATCAATGAAGATATGGTTGGTCATAAACTAGGTGAGTTTGCAATTACCAGAACTTTTAAAATGCACTCAGGTGATAGGAAGGCTAAATAATGGAAACAAGAGCATACTTAAAAGGAACTAGATTATCTCCTCAAAAAGCAGGCTTAGTTGCCAATGCAATAAGAGGAAAATCCGTTCAGGATGCAATGGACTTTTTAGTTTTCAACAAACAAAAAGGTTCAGCAGTAATTAAGAAATTACTAGAATCCGCTATCGCTAATGCAGAGAATAATAATAATGCTGACATTGATATGCTTTCAGTAAAATCAATTATTGTGAATCAAGGTATGAGATTAAAAAGAATGAAACCAAGAGCGCGTGGAAGAGCTGACAGAATTATTAAACCTACTTGTCATATCGAAATAATATTAGCTGAAGGGGATAAATAATGGGACAAAAAGTAAATCCAACAGGTTTTAGATTAGGAATCTCTAAAAAGCAAAATGCTAATTGGTATGCAAAAGGTAAAGATTTTTCAACCAATCTGGTTCAAGATTTAAAAGTTAGAGAGTACTTTAAGAAAAATCTTAAAAACTCATCAATTAGTAAAATTGAACTAGAAAGATCTGCAGAAAATTTTGTAGTTTCAATATACACATCTAGACCTGGAATTATCATTGGTAAAAGAGGTGAAGAAATTGATAATCTCAAAAAAGCCGTTCAAAAAATTGTTAAAAAACCAGCTCAAATTAATATTAAAGAGGTCAGAAAACCTGATTTAGATGCACAGATTCTAGCTGAAGGTGTTGCTCAACAACTAGAAAGAAGAGTTATGTTTAGAAGAGCTATGAAAAGAACTGTTCAAAGCGCACTTCGTCAAAGTGCTAAAGGTGTAAGAATAGAAGTTTCTGGAAGATTAAATGGTGCTGAGATTGCAAGAACAGAATGGTATAGAGAAGGAAGGGTTCCTTTGCATACACTTAGAGCAGATATTGATTATGGTACTGCTGAAGCATTAACAACTTATGGAATTATTGGTGTTAAGGTCTGGGTATTCAAAGGTGAAATTACTGAAGACCCATACAAAGTAGATATAGGGGCTAATTAATAATGTTACAACCAAAACAGACGAAATTTAGAAAAATGCATAAAGGTCGTAATAGAGGCCTTGCACAAAATGGCAATACGGTTGCTTTTGGAAGATTTGGTTTAGTTGCATCAGACAGAGGGCGGATAACAGCACGCCAAATAGAAGCAGCTAGACGAGCAATGACAAGACATATTAAAAGGGGCGGTAATATTTGGATAAGAATTTTTCCAGACAAACCAATCACTAAAAAGCCTTTAGAGGTTCGTATGGGTAAAGGTAAAGGTAATGTTGAGTATTGGGTTGCTCTTGTTCAGCCTGGGAAGGTTATGTTCGAAATGGCTGGTGTTGAAGAGGATCTAGCTAGAGAAGCTTTTAAATTAGCTTCAGCAAAACTTCCAGTTAAAACTCACTTTATAAGGAAGGATGTATAAATGAGCAAAGAAATTTTAGATCTCAGAAAGAAAAATTTAGAACAACTAGATGCTGAATTAGCTACTAGTAGAGAGTCTCAATTTAACTTAAGAATTAAGCATAAAACCGGACAGCTTAATGAAACCAATCAACTTACTTTAGTTAGAAAGAGAATTGCAAAAATAAAAACATTAATGAATGAATTAAAAATTAAGGATAGCAAATAATGAACTCAACTAATCCAAGAATTCTTTCAGGAGTTGTAATTAGCGACAAGGCTGATAAAACAATTACCGTGAAAATTGAAAGAAAAGTAAAGCATCCTTTATATGGAAAGGTCATGAAGAGAGCAACTAAAGTTCATGCTCATGATGAAAACAATAGTGCTGTAATTGGTGATCAGGTTACTGTTAAAGAATGTAGACCATTTTCAAAAAGCAAAACTTGGATTCTAGTCGAAGGTGATGCACAAAATGTATCTGAAAAAGTTGAAGTTACTGAGGAGAATGAATAATGATTCAAATGCAATCACTTCTTAAAATTGCTGACAATAGTGGTGCTAGAAGCGTCATGTGTATTAAAGTTCTTGGTGGATCAAAAAGAAGGTATGCCAATATTGGCGATGTAATAAAAGTAGCAATACGCGAGGCCATTCCAACAGGTAAAGTTAAAAAAGGTCAGGTTGTTGATGCTCTTATTGTTAGAACAAAAAAAGGTGTAAGAAGGAAGGATGGCTCATTAATTAAATTTGATGAGAATGCTGCAGTCTTAATAAACAATCAAAAAGCGCCAATTGGTACTAGAGTTTTTGGTCCAGTTACTAGAGAGCTTAGAGATGGAAAGCATATGAAAATTCTCTCATTGGCTCCAGAGGTTATATAAAAATGAATAATGTTCCAACAAAATTAAAAACAGGCGACGAGGTAGTAGTTGTTACTGGCAAAGATAAGGGCAAGAAGGGCACTTTGAGAAAAATACTAAAAGCAAAAAATAAAGGATTTGTTACTGGTATTAATATGGTAAAAAAACACACTAAGCCTAATCCAGAAATGGGAATTACTGGCGGTGTTGTAGAACAAGAAGCGGCAATAGAGTTATCAAATATTGCTATTTGGAACCCTTCAAAAAAATCAAAAGATAAAATTTCCTACTCAAAAGATAGCGATGGAAAAAAAATACGATTATTTAAATCAGACAAAAAAGAGATTAAGTAAATGGCAAATTTAAGAGACAGATATAACAATGAGCTAAAAGCTAACCTTCAGGAGAAGTTAGGCATGAAGAATGTCATGGCTGTACCAAAACTTACCAAGGTGGTTATTAATATGGGTGTTGGTGAGGCGGCTAATGATAAGAAGCATTTAGAGTCTGCTGTCCAAAATATGACAGCAATTGCTGGACAAAAACCTGTTGTTACCAAAGCTAGACAATCTGTAGCGAGTTTTAAAATAAGAGAAGGCTGGCCTATTGGATGTAAAGTTACTCTTCGTGGCAATAAAATGTATGAATTTATGGAAAGGTTGATTGATATAGCCATACCTAGGGAAAGAGATTTTAGAGGACTAAATCCGAAGTCTTTTGATGGCCAAGGTAATTATAATTTTGGCATTAAAGAGCAAATTATATTTCCAGAAATCAAGTTTGATAATGTAGACACAATTAGAGGTATGGATATATGTATTAATACTTCAGCAACAAACAAAGAAGATGCTAAAGCTTTATTAGAAGTTTTAGAATTTCCATTTAAAAAGTAGGTACTAGAGATGGCAAAAAAATCAATGATAGCAAGGGAAGTTAAAAGAATTAAAACAGTTGCTAAGTTTGCTGAAAAAAGAGCAAGCCTAAAAGCAATAATGAATGATTCTAGTGCTTCAAGTGAAGATAGATATGAAGCTTCTATTAAGTTTCAAAAGCTTCCAAGAAACTCAAGTCCTTCAAGAGTAGTAAGAAGATGTCAAATTACAGGAAGACCTCATGCTGTATATAGAAAATTTGGCCTAAGTAGAATCAAACTGAGAGAAGCCGCAATGAGAGGCGATATCCCAGGTTTAGTTAAATCAAGTTGGTAATAATATGAGTTTTCAAGATCCTATAGCAGATTGTCTAACAAGAATTCGAAATGGCTTAATGCGTGGCAAAGTCGATGTAATGGTGCCTCATTCTAAATTAAAACATGAATTAATTAGTGTTTTAGTTTCTGAGGGATATATAAAAGGAGTTGAGAAGGTTGAAGAGGATGGTAAGCCAGCTCTTAAAGTTGCTCTAAAATATCATAATTCATCTCCAGCAATTAAAACTATTAAGAGAATAAGCAAACCAAGCCTTAGAAATTATTCAGCCTCATCTGATTTAGATACAGTTAAAAATGGATTAGGTGCTTTTATAGTTTCAACTAACCAAGGGCTTATGACTGATTCAGAAGCTAGATCCAAGAATGTTGGCGGCGAAATTCTTTGCGAGGTATTTTAATATGTCCAGAGTAGCAAAAAATCCAATTCAAATAGTAGATGGGGTGAATGTAAATGTATCTGATCGAGCTATTGAAGTTAAAGGAAAGATTGGTGAAATGAGTTTTGATCTACCTGAGACAATTTCATTAGAGGTTGTTGAAAACATAATTAATGTTAATTATGACGAAACAAAGCAACAGTCTATTGCTTTGGCAGGAACTACAAGAGCCTTAGTTAATAATATGATAATTGGTGTTTCTTCGGGCTTTGAAAAAAAGCTTGAATTAAAAGGTGTTGGTTACAGAGCAAAAGCATCTGGTAAATTACTAGAACTTACCCTAGGATTTTCACATCCTGTTAAGTATCAACTGCCTGAAGAAGTAGAAGTTGAAACACCTTCTCAAACAGAAGTAGTTTTAAAAAGTTATAACAAGCAGATTTTAGGTCAAGCCGCTGCTGAAATAAGAGCCTTTAGACCACCCGAGCCATACAAAGGCAAGGGCGTTAGATATTCAGATGAGAATGTAAGAAGAAAAGAAGCTAAAAAAGCAGCTGGAGCATAAGAAATGAGTGACAAGAATATATCTAGATTAAGAAGAGCAAAGAAAACTAGAATGAAAATTAAGGATCAAGGTTCTCCAAGACTTTCAGTTTATAGATCTTCAAAAAACTTTTACGCACAAATTTTTGATAATTTAGGCACAAAAGTAATCGCATCAGCTTCCACTGTTGAAAAAGACTTAGAAAGTAAGTCTAACAATACAGAAAGTGCAGAAGCTGTTGGAAAAAGAGTTGCTGAAAGAGCTATTGAAAATGGAATTAAAAAAGTTGTTTTTGATAGATCTGGTTACAAATATCATGGAAGAATCAAGGCATTAGCTGAATCGGCTAGAAAAGCTGGACTGGAGTTTTAATTAAATTATGAAAGAAAATAACGTAGCAAATAATCAACAGGTTGATGCTTTAGAAGAAAAGTTAGTTCAAGTTAACAGAGTCGCAAAAGTTGTAAAGGGTGGACGTATATTCGGGTTTACTGCTCTGACCGTTGTTGGCGATGGTAATGGAAGAGTTGGATTTGGAAGAGGTAAAGCAAAGGAAGTTCCAATAGCAATTCAAAAAGCTATGGAAAATGCGAGAAGAAGCATGGTTGAAGTCGAGCTGAACAATACAACTTTATGGTATCCAGTTAAGGCTAAACATGGATCAGCAAATGTTTATATGCAACCAGCATCCGAAGGTACTGGAATTATTGCTGGTGGTGCTATGAGAGCTGTTCTTGAATTAGCTGGAGTACAAAATGTCTTAGCTAAATGTTATGGATCTACAAATCCTGTAAATGTTGTAAGAGCTACTATTAATGCTTTAAGTGCAATGGAGTCACCGGATACTGTTGCTGCAAGAAGAGGAAAAAAAGTTGAGCAAGCGTCATGAGTAAAGATAAAACAATAACAATAAAATTAGTTAAAAGCGGCATAGGTCGCATGAAGAGACATAAGTTATGTATCAAAGGGCTTGGTTTCAAAAAATTAAACCAAACAGTAACAGTAGTTGATACGCCTAGTAATAGGGGACTTGTTAATAAAATATCTGACATGATAGAGATTCAGGAAAGTTAAAATGAGTGAAAACGAAACAAATAATATGACACTAAATAGTTTGTCTAATGAAGGGACATCTCAAAATAGAAAGAGAGTTGGTCGCGGAATGGGTTCTGGAACAGGAAAAACAGCTGGTAGAGGTCATAAAGGTCAAAAATCTAGAACCGGCGGTGGTGTCAGAGCTGGTTTTGAGGGCGGTCAAATGCCACTTCAAATGAGATTACCAAAATTTGGTTTTAGCTCTAGAACAAATAACCATCTTAAAGAAGTTAATGTAAAAAATCTTAATGGTTTAGATGTTATTACTCTTGAGACTTTAAAAGAAAATAAAATTATTTCAAAGTCTGTAAAAAAAGTAAAAATATTTGGAACTTTTGATCTTGATTCTAAATTAAAGGTTGAAGGAATAAAGGTTACTAAGGGCGCAAAAGAGTCTATAGAAAAAGCTGGTGGGAGTGTTGCAGACATAGTTGATCCAGTTATTAGACCAAAAGGTGTAAAAAAAGCTGATAGGGTTGCAAAATAATTTATGACAGATCAAGGTAAAGGAATGAGCGATCTTTGGAAAAGACTTCGCTTTGTATTTGTTGCTATTCTTGTATATAGAATAGGAACACATATTCCTATACCTGGAATTGATCCTGACAGGTTATCCGCTTTATTTGATCAAAATCAGGGCACGATTATTGAAATGTTCAACTTATTCTCTGGTGGAGCGCTAGAAAGAATGAGTATCTTTGCACTTAATGTTGTTCCATATATATCTGCTGCAATTATTATGCAGTTATTCTCAAATTCTATACCGTATTTACAAGAGCTTAAAAAAGATGGACAGGCAGGCAGAAATACTATTACTCAGTACACAAGATATGGTACTGCTCTATTAGCGTTCATTCAGGCATCAGCATTAGCCGTAACTTTATCTGCAAGCGGTCTAGCATATACACCTGGACCTTCATTCTTTATTTCTGCTGTATTCTCAGTGGTTGCTGGAACAATGTTTTTAATGTGGTTAGGAGAACAAGTTTCAGAAAGAGGAATTGGTAATGGAATTTCTATTATCATTGCTACAAGCATCCTAACAGGAATTCCTGGAGCAATTGGTCAGGCACTTGAACAGTCTAGGCAAGGTGATATTAGTGTTCTTTTGCTAATTGCAATTGGTATATTATCAATGGCCGTAATAGCTGTAGTTGTTTTCATTGAAAGAGGACAGAGAAGAATCACAGTTAATTATGCTCAAAGACAACAAGGTAGAAAATTGATGCAAGCTCAGACAAGCCATCTACCTTTCAAAGTAAATATGGCTGGAGTTATTCCTGCAATTTTTGCTAGTACCTTTTTATTATTCCCAGCCTCACTTTCTACATGGTTTGGGCAGAGCGAATCATTAGGATTTTTACAGAGTTTTTCACTGGCTTTAAATCCAGGCCAACCGTTATATATTCTTGTATTTGCTGGACTAATTATCAGTTTCTGTTTTATTTGGCTGGCATTAACATTTAATACTAGAGAAGTTTCAGATAATCTTAAAAGATCAGGCGCTTACATAGCTGGTATTAGACCTGGAGAACAAACTTCAAATTATATAGATGCAGTTTTAGCTAGATTGACAGTATTTGGTGCGATATACCTAACACTTATTTGCTTGCTTCCACTAGCACTTATCAATTTCGCAGGAATATCCCCAACAATATCTGTTGGAGGTACTTCAGTTTTAATTATCGTTGTTGTCTTGATGGATTTTATGGCTCAAGTTCAGTCACATATGATGTCAACACAGTACTCATCGCTAATGAAAAAAGCTAATTTAAAAAATTATAAAAGGTAATATGAAAGTTAAAGCATCAGTAAAGAAAATCTGCAGAAATTGCAAAATTGTAAGACGAAATGGAGTCTTATTTGTAATCTGTAAAACAGACCAAAAACATAAACAAAGGCAAGGTTAAGATATGGCAAGGATAGCAGGAGTAAATATTCCAGAGAATAAACATGTTGAGATTTCATTAACTCACATATTTGGAATTGGTAGAAAGACAGCTCAGGATATTTGTAAAGAGCTTAAGATTGATTACACAAGAAAAATTTCTGATTTAACAGAAGATGAAATTGAAAACTTAAGAACTGCTATTGGCAAGTTCGTTGTTGAAGGTGATCTTAGAAGAAATATAAGCACAAACATTAAAAGGCTTATGGATTTAGGCAGTTACCGTGGAATTAGACATAGAAGAAAGTTACCTACTAGAGGTCAGAATACTAAGAATAATGCAAGAACTAGAAAGGGCGCTAAGAAGCCTATGAGAGGATCATAAAATGGCAGTAAAAGGAAAGAAAGGTAAGAAAATTGTTACTGATGGTGTTGCACACATTCATTCATCATTCAACAATACGATTGTAACTATTACAGACAAGCAAGGTAATACAGTTTGTTGGGCTACTTCTGGTGGATCTGGCTTTAAAGGTTCAAGAAAAAGTACACCATTTGCAGCTCAAATAGCAGCTGATAAAGCAGGTAATGCTGCAAAAGAATTTGGAATGATTAATCTTGACGTAAAGGTTAAAGGGCCAGGTGGTGGAAGAGAATCTGCTATCAGATCATTAAATGCGTGTGGATTAAAAATTAAAAGTATTACAGATGTAACGCCACTTCCTCATAATGGTTGTCGCCCATCTAAAAAAAGAAGAGTTTAAGGGAGTAATAAATGGCAAGATATACAGGACCAACACTAAGACTTTCAAGAAGAGAGGGAACTGACCTTTATTTGAAAAGTGGTGTAAGAGCAATTGAATCAAAATGTAATATGGATTCCCCTCCAGGTGTTGCAGCTGGTGCAAGAAGAGGAAGACTTTCAGATTACGGTCTTCAGCTTAGAGAAAAGCAAAAAGTAAGACGTATGTATGGGGTTTTAGAAAAGCAATTTAGAAATTACTATAAAAAAGCAGCATCTACAAAAGGTAATACTGGTGAAAATCTACTGTCCTTGCTAGAAAAAAGAATGGATAACGTTGTTTATAGAATGGGCTTTGGTTCAACAAGAGCCGAAGCAAGACAAATGGTTTCTCATAAAGCTTTTAAAGTTAATGGTGAGGTTGTAAATATTCCTTCATATCAGATGAAAGCAGGAGATGAAATTCAAGTTAGAGATAATAAGAAAGGCCATTTAAGAATTGCTGCTGCTTTAAAGATAGCAGCTACAAGAGAAGATTGTGATTGGCTTGAAGTTGATGAAGCAAACTTAAAAGGAGTATTTAAATCAGTTCCTGATAGAACAGATCTAAGTACAGAAATTAACGAAAATCTTATTATTGAGCTTTACTCAAAATAAAACATTAAAGACGGAGAAAATTATGCAAATATCAGTAATAGATCTTTTAGTCCCAACTGAAATACAAGTTGACGACATAACACCAAATCTATCAAAAATAACACTTGAGCCACTAGAAAGAGGTTTTGGTCATACATTAGGTAATGCTTTAAGAAGAATTCTTCTTTCCTCAATGCCAGGTGCGGCTGTAACAGACGTATCCATTGATGGTATATCTCATGAGTACAGTACTATCGAGGGTGTTAGAGAAGATGTAATAGATATTCTTCTTAATATTAAAGATATGCCAGTAAATATCATAGAAGGTAATACTGCAGAAATCACACTTGATGTAACTGGACCTTGTGATGTTTTAGCTTCATCTTTTGAGGTTCCTGGAAATGTAGAGCTTGTAAATCAAGATTTCCATGTTGCAACCATAGTTGACAAGGTTAGCTTGAAAATGACACTAACAGTTCAAACTGGAAGAGGCTATGAGCCAGCTGACACTAGAGATGATGAAGATAGAGTTGTTGGTGCTTTAAAAGTAGATGCATCATACAGCCCTGTAAGAAGAGTTTCATATACAGTTGATAATGCAAGATTTGAAAAAAGAACTGACCTTGATAAGTTAGTAATTGAACTAGAAACTGATGGGACCTTGGATCCTAAAATGGCTATTGAGCACTCAGCTACAATCCTTCAACAACAACTAAGTTCTTTTGTAGATTTAGATGCGATTGCTGAACAAGAAGCTAAGAAAGACCAAAATGACTTTGATCCTTTCCTTCTAAGATCAATAGAAGAGCTTGAACTAACAGTAAGATCAACTAACTGTTTAAAAGCTGAAAGTATTTTCCTAATTGGTGATCTTATACATAGATCAGAATTTGATTTATTAAAAACTCCAAACCTAGGAAAGAAATCACTTAATGAGATTAAAGATGTTCTTGCTTCTAAAGAGCTTTCTTTGGGAATGAATGTGGATAATTGGCCACCAGTAGGATAATAAAATGAGACATAGAAAAGCAGGAAGAAAACTTAATAGAAATTCATCTCATAGAAAGGCTTTGCTAAAAAACTTAGCAATCGCTTTAATTGAGCAGGATATTATTAGAACAACTCTTCCAAAAGCAAAAGAGTTAAGAAAGGTTATAGAACCCCTAATTACTATGGGTAAAGAAGATACTGTTGCAAACAGACGTCTTGCTTTTAGTAGACTTAGATCAGATTCAGCAGTTGCAAAATTGTTTACTGAAATTTCTGTAAATTCAAAAGATAGAAAGGGCGGATATACAAGAATTATAAAAGCTGGTTTTAGACCAGGTGATAAAGCTGATATGGCTTACATTGAGCTTGTAGATAGACCTATGGGCGAAGATGCTACTTCTGAGACTCCTGAGTTAAAAGAAGACACAGCAGCATAACTAAAATCCTAGAGCATTTTTTCTAGAAACTGACCTGTGAAGGAGTTGCTAACTTTAGCAACATCTTCAGGGGTTCCTGAGGCAACAATATTACCCCCATCACTTCCTCCTTCTGGGCCTAAATCAATAATCCAATCTGCTGTTTTAATCACATCAAGATTATGCTCAATAACAACAATAGTATTTCCTTGACTCTTAAGTCTATCTAATACTTTTAGCAATAACTCTATATCAGCAAAATGAAGTCCTGTTGTAGGCTCATCTAATATAAATAAAGTTTTACCAGTACTTCTTTTTGATAATTCTTTAGCAAGTTTAATTCTTTGGGCTTCACCACCAGACAGTGTTGTTGCTGACTGTCCTAATGTTATATATCCTAAACCTACATCATCTAACGTTACTAATTTTTTCTTTAGAGCGGGAAGGGCATCAAAAAATTCTAATGCTTCTTCAACAGTCATATTTAAAATATCACTTATATTTTTTTCTTTGTATTTAACTTCTAAGGTTTGCTCGTTATATCTATTTCCCTCACAGACATCACATTTAACATAAACATCTGCTAGAAAATGCATTTCTACCTTTGTCATACCATCTCCTTGGCATGCTTCACACCGCCCACCCTTCACATTAAAACTAAACCTTCCTGGTTTATACCCTCTAGATTTAGCTTCTATGGTTTGAGAAAGCAGATCTCTTATGTATGAAAATAAACCTGTATATGTTGCAGGATTAGATCTAGGAGTTCTTCCTATGGGCGATTGATCTATACTTATAACCTTATCTAAATGTTCAAGACCCTCAACTTTATCGCACTTAATTTCTTTATTTAATTTTGCCTTATTCAGCATAAAAGAACTTATTGGAAGCAATGTCTGATTAATTAATGATGATTTACCAGATCCGGAAACTCCTGTTATACACGTAAAAATACCAATGGGTATTTCAGCTGAAATATTTTGAAGATTATTCTCAGAAGAGTTGATAATTTTTATCATCTTGTCATTTGGAGCTATTCTTTTCGACGGAATCTTTATTTGTTTTTCACCAGAAAGATATTTTGCAGTTATAGAATTTTTATTATTAAGAATCGCCTGAAGATTTCCTTCAGCACAAATTTCTCCGCCATGCTTTCCAGCACCGGGACCTATATCAATAATATGATCTGCACATCTTATAGCTTCTTCATCATGCTCAACCACAATTACAGTATTTCCAAGACTTTTAAGATTATTTAAAGTTTTAATTAGTTTTTCGTTATCTCTTTGATGAAGGCCAATTGAAGGCTCATCAAGAACATAGGTAACACCAACCAAGCCTGACCCAATCTGACTTGCTAGTCTTATTCTTTGAGCCTCACCACCAGACAGTGTGTCAGCACTTCTTTCTAATGTTAGGTAATTGAGGCCTACGTCCTCAAGAAATGTAAGTCTTTCTGTAATCTCTTTTAGAATTTTTTCAGCTATTTTCTTTTTTGCACCATCAAGCTTCATATTCTTAACAAAATCTAATGCATCATTAATTCTCATACCTGTTATGTTATGGATTTGAGTTTTATTAATGAAAACGTTTCTAGATTGAGTATTTAGCCTTGATCCATCGCATTCATCACATGAGCTTTTAGACATTAATTTAGATAACTCGTCTCTGATAAAATCTGAATCAGTTTCTTTAAATCTTCTTTCAGTGCTAGGAATAATGCCCTCGAATTTATGTTTTCTAACAATTCTACTGCCACTTCTAAATCTATGAGAGAAATCAATCTTTTCTTTTGAGCCCCAAAGAATTACATCCTTGATATTTTGAGGATAATCCTTCCATTTTGTAGTTAAACTAAAATCATAATGCGCGCTTAAACATTTAAGTTGATAGAAATAAAAACGATTTCTTCTAGTCCAACCTTTAATTGCGCCATTTGAAATAGATACTTCATCATCTTGAATTAATCTATTTTCATTAAAATATTGAATTACGCCAAGTCCATCACATCTGGTACAGGCACCATATGGATTATTAAAAGAGAACATTCTTGGTTCGAGTTCTGCAATTGCATATCCGCACTGTGAGCAAGAAAAATTTGATGAATATAAATTTGATGATTTCTTATCTATATTTTCTATTTCAACAAGCCCACTAGAAAGATTTAGAGATGTTTCTATAGACTCAGCAAGCCTCGATCTATCCTCTTCATTATTTTTAATAACAAGCCTATCGATTACTGCTGAAATGTCATGCTTTTTATTTTTTTCTAGCTCAGGAAACTCTTCAATTGGATATACAATGTTATTAACTTTAACTCTTACATAACCACTTTTTCTTAACTCTTCGTATATAGCTAAATGCTCTCCCTTTTTACCTCTTACCACAGGAGATAAAATCATAATTTTTGTACCTTCTTTTAATTTAAGAACTTCATCACATATCTCAGAAACTGTTTTTGCTTTTAGTTCTTCGCCATGGTCAGGACAGATAGGAGAACCTATTCTTGCATATAGTAGTCGTAGATAATCATATATCTCAGTAACTGTACCCACTGTTGATCTTGGATTGTGCGAAGTAGATTTTTGCTCAATGGATATTGCTGGAGATAAACCTTCAATTTGATCCACATCAGGCTTTTCCATCATTGATAAAAATTGACGAGCATATGTTGAGAGTGACTCCACATACCTTCTTTGCCCCTCTGCATATAAAGTATCAAAGGCTAATGAAGACTTCCCTGATCCAGAAAGACCAGTTATTACAATGATCTTATTCCTAGGTATTTCTAGACTAATATTCTTAAGATTATGTGTACGTGCGCCTTTTATAAAAATACTATCCATAAGATTCAAAATATCCGTGATGAAAAAATTAATTTAGGTTAAACTTCTATGAATATTATAAGAGGTAAATATGAGCAGAGGCGTAAATAAAGTAATTTTAGTTGGCAACTTAGGCCAAAAACCTGAAATGAGGTATACAGCAACTCAATCTGCTGTTGCTAACATATCAATAGCTACTACTGAATCCTGGAAAGATAAAGAAAGTGGTGAAATGAGAGATAAAACAGAATGGCATAGGGTTGTATATTTTGGAAAGTTAGCCGAGATTGTTGAAAAATATCTAGACAAAGGCTCAAGTGTTTATATAGAAGGTAAATTACAAACTCGTAAGTGGCAAGATAAATCTGGAGCCGACAGATGGACAACTGAAATAGTTGGAAATGAGTTAACTATGCTTGGATCAAGAGCTTCTAATTCAAGCCCAGCACAATCATCTTCAAATGAAACAGAGTCACCATTTCCTCAAGACGATTCAGGACCTGGGTTAACAGACGACGATATTCCGTTTTAAAGTAAAACTGGTTTGATCGCAGATTTTAAAACAATTCTTTTTAAAGAAAATGAGGGAATTGGGCTAATAACATTAAATAGGCCTCATAAACTTAATGCTTTTAATCAGCAAATGCTCAAAGACCTCCTTCATGTTCTTGATCACATTGATAGCAATGACGATATTAGAGCTGTTGTTATAACGGCTTCGGGAAAAGCTTTTTGTGCAGGAGCAGACTTGTCAGCAGGTAAGGATACATTCAATTCAGGGTTTGATAATTCTTCAGATTATGAGCAAGATTTTAATAGAGATTCCGGAGGGATTCTTGCTTTAAGAATGTATAAATGTCTCAAGCCTATTTTAATAGCTTGTAATGGAGTTTCTGTAGGAGTCGGAGCAACTCTTCAGCTTGCTGCAGACATTAGAGTTGCTTCTTCTTCAAGTAAATTTTCGTTCCCATTTACAAAGAGGGGTATAGCCCCTGATGCATGCTCAAGTTGGTTTTTGCCAAGACTTGTAGGAATCTCAAAAAGCTTGGAATGGTGTTTTTCTGGAGAGATGATTGATGCAGATACAGCACTTGATAGCGGTTTAATATCTTATAAGGTTGATCCTGATAATCTTATGGATAAGACGTTATCAATAGCAAGAAAAATAATTAAAGATTCATCGCCAGTATCAGTTGCGCTCACCAGACAAATGATTTGGGGTCTTTCTCAGAAAGACTCACCTGAAGATGCTCACGTAGTTGATAGTAAAGCAATTGAGTCAAGAGGAAAATCTAAAGATGCAGCAGAGGGAGTTATGTCATTTTTAGAAAAAAGGGATGCAGTTTTTGAAAACAAAGTAAGTAAAGACATGCCTGAATTTTTTCCATTCGAAAAGGATAAGTTTGATGACCAATAAGGATAAAAATGTTATTTGAGCCATATAAACTAAAAAATATAACTCTAAGAAATAGAGTGGCGATGGCTCCAATGACAAGAAGTCAATCTCCAGGAGGTATACCTACTAATGATGTTGTTGAATACTACAAAAGAAGAGCAAAAGCAGAAGTTGGGTTAATTATTACAGAGGGTGTTGAGGTAAGTCACGAGGCTTCAAGTGCATATCCAAATGTACCACGACTAGATTCTAAAGAAGCAAGAGATGGCTGGAAAAAAGTTGTTGATGGGATTAAAGAAAATAATGGACATGTTGTAGCTCAGCTATGGCATTGTGGCGGTTTTCGTAAATTAGGAATGGGTCCAAATCCAGAAGTTCCGGGTCATACTGCTTCAGGATTGGTCAGACCAGGAAAGAGGGTGGCTCATGCAATGACGTCTCTAGACATTGAAGAAACAGTTAATGCATATGCTAGTGATGCAAAGATTTGTGAAGAGATTGGATTCGATGGAGTTGAGATTCATGGAGCTCATGGCTATTTAATTGATAATTTTCTATGGAATGGAACTAACGATAGAGATGACAGATTCGGAGGTTCAATTGAAACAAGGTCTAATTTAGCAACATCAATAACAAAAGCTATAAGAAATAATGTAAGTGACAAATTTATTGTTGGCCTTAGGTTTTCTCAATGGAAACAACAAGACTATACTGCACGACTCGCAACAAACCCAGATGATTTACTAAAAGTTCTTTCAGGGCCTTGTGATGCTGGCTTAGACTATCTTCATTCAAGCATGAGAAGGTTTTGGGAAAGTGAGTTTGAGGGTTCTGATGAAAATCTTGCCTATTGGACAAAAAAACTTACTAATATTCCAACAATGAGTGTTGGTAGTGTTGGCTTAGATGGTGATTTCACAGACATGATGGCATCAGCTAAAACCGCTAGTATTGATAAAGCTCTTAAAGATATCAATGAACAAAAGTATGACATGGTTGCTGTTGGAAGAGCGCTATTATCTGATCATGAATGGGTTATTAAAATGAAAGAGGGCAGACTGAAAGATATTAACCCATATACAAAAGAATCATTATTAGAGATGTACTAATATTTAGTAACAATTAGACTTGCGTTCGTTCCACCAAACCCAAATGAATTACTCATGGCTGATTTAATTTCGGATGACGTTGTCTCAGTATTTAGTTTTATTCCTTTCGCTTCATCACAAACATCTTCAACGTTAATCGATGGAGCAATGAACTTATCTTTCAACATCATTATTGAATAAATAGCTTCTTGAGCACCAGTAGCACCTAAAGAATGTCCAGTCATAGATTTTGTGGAACTAATAATTGGAGAGTTATTACCAAAAAGTTCCTTTATAGCATTTAATTCTGCTAAATCGCCTACTGGGGTACTTGTTCCATGAGTATTAATATAATCTACATCTGAGCCATAACTTTTAAGAGCTCCTTGCATGCATCTAAGTGCCCCTTCTCCTGAAGGTGCAACCATGTCATAACCATCAGAAGTAGCAAAATATCCTGAAAGTTTAGCTAAGATATTTGCATTTCTTTTTTTAGCATGTTCCTCTTCTTCAAGAATCAAGATGCCTGAGCCACCTGATATTACAAAACCATCTCTATTTTTATCATATGGTCTAGATGCCTTTGTAGGATCATCATTAAAGTTTGATGATAGCGCTCCCATAGCGTCAAAAAGGCTAGAGGAACTCCAGTGCTCATCCTCTCCACCGCCAGCTATTACTATATCTTGTTGCCCAGATTTAATTAAATCTGCACCATGACCAATACAATGAGCACTTGTTGCACAAGCAGAAGAGATAGAGTAATTGATTCCTTTAATTTTGAATGCTGTGCCCAAGATTGCTGAAATAGAGCTTCCCATTGACTTGGTAACAGCATATGGACCAATTCTTTTAGGGCCCTTTTCTCTAGCTATGTCAGCAGTTGAAACCATCACTCTTGTAGATGCGCCGCCTGATCCGGCAACTATTCCTACTCTTGGTGAATCTAGATCTTCTTCAGTTAGGGATGACATTTCAATAGCATCTTTTGCTGCAAGATATGAATATGCGGCTGACTCACCCATAAAGCGAAGAAGTTTTCTATCAATTAATTCAGAAAAATCTATATCCATAGAACCAGATACCTGACTCCTGAATCCCATATCAGCATATGAGCTATTTGATACTATTCCTGATTTTCCATTCTTAAGACTTTCAAGAACATCGTCATAGGAATTACCTATACACGATTTGATTCCAACACCTGTTATGACTACATTTTTCATTAGAAGCTACTCGGATCGTTAAATAAACCAACTTTTAGTTTTTCAGCATTATAAATTTCTTTATCATCAACATACATTTTGCCATTCGCAACACCAAGAACAGCACCTCTATTAATCACTCTTTTGATATCTAACTCATATCTTACAATATTGGCTGATGGCAAAACCTGACCAAAGAATTTTATATTCTCTGCACCTAATGCTCTCCCAATCCCAGGCAGCCCAGACCAAAGCAAATAGAATCCTAATAACTGCCACATTGCATCAAGACCAAGACACCCTGGCATAACTGGGTCTTCCTTAAAGTGACATTTAAAGAACCATAAATCAGGATTTATTTTTAGATTAGCAACGATTTTCCCTTTACCATATTCTCCACCAAAATCATTAATATTTGTTATTTCATCAAACATTAACATCTGATCCGATGGCAACCTTCCGTCTCCATCTTTAGTAAAGAGGGCTCCATTTCCGCATTCTACTAAATCTTTTTTAGAGTAAGATTCTTGAGGAATAAAAGTCATTTATTTCTATTTATTGAATTATCCAACAATTTTAACATTTCCTGTTGTATATGTTTATCTATTTTTAGGGCGGATGCTTTACATCTTTTAATATACTTAACTGCAAGATTTTCTGTTTCTGTAATCCCTCCGAGCCTATTAATTAATTTAGAAACTTTTAGGTGGGAAACTTTTTTATTACCCAGCATAGTTACCAATATTTTTTTATCTTCATGACCAGCATTATTGTATGCAAAATAAAATGGGTAAGTGACTTTTCCTTCTTTAATATCCTGAAAGGCTGGTTTACCTAGAGTATTCTCTTGACCAAGATAATCCAATAAGTCATCTTTTATCTGAAAAACTATCCCAAGATTTTTAGCACAGTCAGAGATATTTTTAACATAACTGCCTTTAGAATCACTTAAAAGAGCGCCACATTTTGCTGATGCTTCAAAAAGCCTGCCGGTTTTAAAATAGCTAATGTCTTCAAGCTCAGAAAGAGATATGCCTGTGTTACCGATTGCATCAAGCTGAATCAATTCACCCTTGGAAATGTCATTTGTAGCATTAGATAACTCTTCTAAGATTTTTGAATTGCCCAGTTCGACCATAAGCATAAATGCTTTTGAGTAAATATAATCTCCAATCAAAACCCCGTGTGCATTTGTCCAAATATTATTTACTGACTTAACGCCTCTTCTTGTAGGTGACTCGTCTACAACATCATCATGCACTAGAGTTGCATTATGCAATAGCTCAATTATTGCTGCTAACTTGTATCTTTTTTTTCCTTGTCTTCTATCTATAGAAGAGGAAATAAGGCTTAATCTCGCTCTTAATTGCTTACCATTTTTTTTGAAAATGTAGTCATAAAGGTTAGAAATAGTCTTTTCTTTGATTATATTTTTTCTTAAAAGATTGTTTACTTCTTTGAGATCATTATTTATAGAATTTTTCTCTGGCATTGTTAAATATTTTTTAAAGCAAAATTATACATAAGTATTGATAAATTCTTCATTAAAGCGTATATTTTGCACCCTTTTAGGATATAAATATGTACGCAGTAATAGAATCAGGTGGAAAACAACATAAAATTGAAAAAGGCATGACTTTGCCTGTCGATTTATTAAAGGATGAGCCTGGTTCAAAAATAACTTTTGATAATGTACTACTTTATGTAGATGATAAAAATGTTGAGATTGGTCAACCTTATTTATCTAATGTTAAAGTTACAGCAGAAGTTGTTGATATTGTTAAATCAGATAAGATTTCTATTCTTCGCTTTAGAAGAAGAAAGCATAGTATGACTAAAACTGGTCACAGGGCTAGGCATTCACAAGTGGAAATTAAAGATATTAAATTAGAGAGTAAATAATGGCACATAAGAAAGCAGGTGGTTCCAGTAAAAACGGTAGAGATTCCAACGCCAAAAGACTTGGCGTAAAAAGATACGGCGGACAAGTTGTAAAAGCTGGTGAGATTCTTATACGTCAAAGAGGAACAAATACTCATCCGGGCATTAATGTTGGAATAGGCAAAGATGATACCTTGTTTGCTAAAGCAGCTGGTGTTGTAGAATTTACATACAAAGGCCCAAAAAGCAGAAAAACAGCGAACGTTATTACTCAATAACGTTTTTTAAATCATGAATTTCATTGACGAGGCCTTTCTCGAAGTTAGGGCAGGGAATGGTGGTGCCGGTGCTTCTAGTTTTAGAAGAGAAAAATATATTCCTTTTGGTGGTCCAGATGGAGGAGATGGCGGCAAAGGCGGTGATGTAGTTTTCAGAGTCAACTTAAATAAAAACACCCTTATTGATTTTCAGAACAAAAGAGTCTTTATTGCAAAAAATGGTAGACCGGGATCTGGTAAAAATAAATCAGGATCTGCGGCTGATAATCTCGTTATTGATATCCCAAAAGGGACTGTTATTTATGATGATATATCTGGGGATGAGCTATTAGATTGTTGTGATGATGATATTGAGTATGTTCTTGCTAAAGGTGGTGATGGTGGTCAAGGGAATGCAAGATTTAAATCTAGTACCAATCAAGCTCCAAGGAAGTTTACATTAGGCTTTGAAGGCGAAGTTAGATTCATAAGATTAGAATTAAAATCTTTAGCTGATGTTGGATTAGTAGGATTTCCTAATGCAGGTAAATCAACTTTTCTTAATAAAGTATCATCTGCAAAACCTAAAATAGGAAGTTATCCCTTCACAACACTTAGACCTCATTTAGGAACAATAGAAGGATCAGATTCAAGTTTTGTGATTGCTGATATACCTGGATTAATTGAAGGCGCATCAGAAGGCGCTGGACTTGGCATTAAATTTTTACAACACATTTCAAGAACTGGCTTATTGCTCATATTTGTTGATTTGTATTCAACAGATAATCTTGATGCTATTGATCAGATCAAACTTCTTAAGAATGAATTAAGTGCTTATAAAGATGACCTTACACAAAAGGTATCATGGATAGTTTGCAATAAAATTGATTTGATTAATCAAGATGATCTTGAATTACATTCAAATCAAATACAGGAAGAATTAAGCATTTCAAAGGAAGATATATTTTTTATCTCTGCAGCGACAGGAGAGGGCACACAAAAGCTTCTTCAATCCCTTGAAGAAGTTATATCACAAAGTAAATTAGATTTAACCTAGGGCTTTAACAGCTTTAGAAAGTCTGCTTTTCGTTCTAGCAGCTGCATTTTTATGTATCACTTTCTTTGATGCAGAAGAGTCTAAGACTTTCTCAGCCTTTGTTAGAGCTTCTTTTGCTTTTACAGAGTCGTTTTCATCAATGCTTGCACGCACAGCTTTTACAGCAGTTCTTACCATTGATCTTTGAGCATGTCTGAGTTTGTATGTCTCAGCGTTTTGTTTAGCTCTTTTAAGTGATTGTTTTGAGTTAGCCATATTTATATTTCGTTAAAGAGTGCGTAGTTTAATGAGCAAAGCTCATAATGTCCATATTTTTAGCATAAAAAAAAAGGCAGCTTTGTGGGCTGCCTTTTAATTAAATAACTAAATAAATTACTTAGATACTTTTATACCAAGAAATACCATCTGACCTCTAGGATCATGATGTTTTGGATCATAACTAAAGTTAGCTGCGTCATAAACAATTGGTGCTGCTTCATCAGTAGCATTGTTAATTCCTGCAGATAATTTTACATCGTAACCAGATACTTCCATATCATAAGAATATCTTAGATCTAAAGTAGTAAAGCTATCAACATCTTGACTAAATCCTCTTGAGGTAGCAAGTGCATCAAGTGCTCTTGTTGTCTCATACTCAGAAATCATTCTGATGTAAGCAGCAAAATTATGGTCGCCATTAGATAATTTAGCTGATATTACTGATTTAGTTTCAGGCATAGATCTTGCAAAGTTGTCATGGTTGAATAAACCAACAACATCTCTCATTCCGCCTGATCCATTAGGAATTTCATAACTTAAAATTCGTGCAGTGTTGAAACCTACAGTAGCTTGACCCCATGCAGTATCAAAGTTGTATGAACCTTCAATATCAAGACCTGTAGCCTCTACATTTTCAGCATTCTGATATTCAGTTGTAACTCCTGCTAAAACCCCATTAAGTCTCTTGATATCTGGGTCTGTAGGATCAGCAACTATTTTACCTTGAGCATTTTCAATAGTAATAACGTTCTCATAATCGATACCCCAATAATCAACTGATAAAGAAGTTTGATCATTTGGTGTCCAAATTGCTCCAAAGTTAGTGTTTTCTGAAGTTTCTGGTTCTAAGTCAGGGTTATGTGCAACAGCAACTCTTATGAACGCTGTTGAACCTTTAGCAGTTCCATCTGGATTGAAATCCTGAAGTCCTTGAAGTGAAACCAAAGAAGTTGATAACTGAGACAATGAAGGTTCTCTAAATGAAGTACTATACGAACCTCTTAAGACAAGGTTGTCGTTCATTTGATATCTCATAGAAACTTTAGGATCAAATGTTGATTCTGAAGTAAGTTGCTCATATCTAGCAGCACCAATTACCTGAAGCTTGTCGCTTACATCTTTAGATGCTTCAACAAATACTGCTGTTGAGTTTCTGCTATCCTGATTCTCTAAACCACCACCTAAAAATATTAGATCAGATTGCTGAGTGATGCTTCCATCAGGACCAAAAACAGCTTTTGATGCATCATTTCTTTCAACGTTATATCCTTCCTTCTTCATCTGAAGCCCAGTAGCGAAATCAACTCCACCATCTGTTGTTCCAGTTATTAAGAAGTCTAAAACCATTAAGTCAGCAACAGTCTTTCTTCTCTCTCCAGAGGAAATGTATGCAATTAATTCAGCAGAGTTTGCAGAAGAATCGAATAAATTCCATGACTCTGTTCCACTAGCACCACCAACTCCAGCAATAGCAGCATCAAATCTTGATGTGCTTGTATCAGGCTGGAAATAAGAGTGAACTTGCTCACTATCAGTAAAATGGATTTCCCATGTATTACCACTCATCAAAGTTCCATTAAGACCAAATGAAATTCTCTCATTTGTATTTTGTCTTGGAGCGTTTGGTGATGGGAATGCTGAGCCTAAAGCTCTTCCTAGCCATAAGATAGGGTATGAAAAAGGACTACCTGCAACACCAGGCATAATTGGTTTACCTAAATAAGATAGCGCTGGGTATGAAGGTGATTGAGGATTATCAAGCACATCAATATCAGTTGCCATATAGTCAAATTCAAAATTTACACCATTATCGAATGACGTCTTTGAAGAAAGATAAACACTTGAATGTTCTTCGGTATTAACTAAGTTGAATCTATCTCCATAATAAAATCCACACCTTGTTCCGCCACTAAGACCAGGAGCTGGAGCAGCTTGAGGTAATAAAATACCTTTAGTAGCAACACAACTCGCATCAGGAATTGATTCGTAAATATTATATGTACCCGCATAAGGTCCACTATCAACTGTTGTGAAAGGACTTGCTCCAGGTATTGGTAAAATCAAAAAGCTATTACCAAGTCCACTGACCGCTAATTCAGAGTAATCTGATAATTCTGTTCCAGCTAAAGGAGATCTATCTAATTGGCTATATGCCATTACAACATTAGTATTTCCAGTTTGAGTACCCCAGATAACGCCCATACTGTCATCAGTCTGGTCGCCCATATCTGTATTTTGTTGTGATAGATTAAATTCAATACCTTCGAAGTCTCTTCTTAAGATAAAGTTAACAACACCTGCAACAGCATCTGAGCCATATATAGAAGCAGCACCTTCTTTAAGAATTTCAACTCTTTCAGTTGCAATCATTGGGATCATATTTGTATCAACAAATACAGCACCATCATTAGAAGTACCAGCAGCAATAGTCTGTCTTCGACCGTCAACCAACACTAATGTTGATGAAAGACCAAGACCTCTAAGGTTTACATTAGATGTACCTTGAGTAGAACCAGATGTAAAAGAATCTGGGTTGTTTTCAGAACCTGAGTCAACAGCTATATTTCTTATAATATCTGCAGCAGTTGATGCTCCTAGGTCTTCAATCGTGTCTCTGCCAATTACTTCGACAGCACTTGCTCCATCTTTAGCACTACTCTTCAGATATGAACCGGTAACAACAACTTCTTCAACAGAAGATGTGTCTTGAGCAATAAGCCCTATAGGTGTTAATAAGAAAGCAAATACGACTAGTGAAGAAAAAATACTAGTTAATTTATTCATAAAAATATCCCCCTGATATTTTGATTGTTTTAGTAAAAATATTATACACAATAAGTATATATATCATTTATGCACAGCTAATATGCATATATTCTGATATGAAAGTAACAGTATTTTAAATCAATGTACACAGTAAAAAATAATATTTACCAATGGTATTGCAAATGAAATTTATTCTGCTAAGGCTTATTAAATAAGCTTTTTAACTTTTTTGGCGCAATCTTCTGCTGGACTCCAAAACCAACCATTTGGTTCATACCCACCTGAGTCCCATATTCTGCCGTGAGTCATGTTTATACATTCAACATAGGCTACTTTGGCATTAATATCTAGACCCAGCCTATCCAATGAAACAGCCTTTGTCCAAAGCGCCATAGAAACATCATTCATCTGATAGTTTTTTTGAATAGCCTTTTTTTGTTCGGGGCTAACCTTACCAACTGCAGGCGCAGGCACTTTATCATCATGCATTTCTTTTTGAATTTTTTTTGCCTCAGGCCCCCAAATATCAAAACATAGATCAACAACTGCCACAGCATCCTCATATTTTTTTTGAGCAAACAGTTCTATTGCTGTTATAGACCAATATGCAGAATCACCAAGTTTATCGTTGCTTGAAAAACATGCAGGATTTGCAAATAAGTTAGATGAATAAATAGAAAATAATAAAGCTAGTATTGAGTATTTTTGCATGTACATAATTATATACAAAAAAAGAAAATAACAAAGTTAGTAATATATTTTTTCTCATATAGTTACTTATCCTATTAGATATTAAAAATGGTGGAGGCGGCGGGAATTGAACCCGCGTCCGCTAATCCTTCAGCCTAACTTCTACATGCATAGCTCACCCAATTGGCTTTTTAACTTTCGTGACCCGAGGAGCAGGGTACAAAAGCGAGCTTGATTAGTTTTAACCAAACTGTGTCCAAGCAACACAGCTTGGCTAGACTATGATATTTGCCGATACTTCAAACCATAGTCAATTCTGGTATCGGTTAGCATTAAGCTGCTAAAGCGTAGTTGTCGTTATTTGCAACTAAATTTTTTGTAGTATGTTTTACAAGAATTACCACAATCTTGGCATGCGCTTCGGAGTCCAGTAGAAACGTCGAACCCTGTTCGCCCCCATAGGGATGATGATTATACAGTATTACTTAAAATTTTTAGTAGGATGGTTATTGTTTTTTGGCATTCTTAAGAATTCTACCCTGGTCACGTTCCCAATCTCTTTTCTTAATATCTTGCCTTTGATCTCTTACTTTCTTTCCTTTACCAGTAGCAATATCACATTTAATATGATTATCCTTCCAATACATTGAAGTCATAATTATTGTTAGGCCCTTTTCATTTTTTAGTTTTTGGAGCTCTGATATCTCCTTTTTTTTCAATAAAAGTTTTCTTGTTCTTAGTGGATCAACATTGAAATCTTTTAAAGAAGCCGGCGGATCTATTTTTATACCAAATAACCATGCCTCATCTTTTTTGAAAGTGACGTAGCTGTTTTTTACATCAATCTTTCCATTTCTAAGAGATTTAACTTCCCATCCCTCTAAAACAAGTCCAGCCTGAAATGTATCACCAAGAATAAAGTTCCTTGATGCGGTTTTATTCTTTACAATTAAAGCAGGCTTATCTTTTGACATATCTTTATTATGTCCTTAGATGTTTACAGTGCAAGAAAAAAATTAAATTAAAATGAATATCGATTACATAAAAGCAACTTTTGGATATATTGGGTTTATTCCCTTCGCTATCTTAGCAATTATTCCATGGATACTTGGCGGAGCTATTGCATATCATGCAATTGTTTTTCAAATTGCTTATGGGGCTATTATTCTTACCTTTTTAGGAGGTATGTCATGGGGTTGGAGAGATAACCAAGAAAATCAAAAAATGAACCTAGCAATTGGGATTATTTATAGTCTGATAGGCTGTTTATTATTAATTCTTGCATACTTTAACTTCATATTAAGTGCATTATTGATTTCAGTAGTTAGCTTTCAATCCTTTTATTATTTTGAAAAATCAACAGAAGATTTTAAAAAGAGAAGTGAGGATTATCAAAATTTTAGAAAAATGTTATCGCTGTTGGTCTCTATTAGTTTTCTGATATCATCTGCATACTGGATCAATCCTTATAGTAACCCTTTAAATTTTTAAATAATTATGCAAATCGAAAAACAACTTAAATCACATGGTGCTTGGATTGGTAAATGGACTTTTATTCTAGCAGCTACTGGCTCTGCTGTAGGCTTGGGTAACATCTGGGGCTTTCCATATAAAGCGGGGACGAATGGTGGTGGAGCTTTTGTATTAATTTATTTAGCCTGCATTCTAGCTATTGGACTTCCTATAATGATTAGTGAAGTTGTTATTGGACGAAGAGCAGGAAATAGCCCAGTAAATGCTATGAGACGAATTGCTATTGATTCAAATACAACTCCGTTATGGCGTTTTGTAGGCTGGAGTGGAATATTTGCTGGAGTTTTAATTTTATCTTTCTATAGTGTCATAGCTGGAATTTGTTTAAATTATATTTTTATTTCAGCAAGCTCTACTGGATCAATTAGCTCTACTGAACAATTTGCAAGTGTAATTTCCTCTCCTTTTAATTTGCTTATTTGGCATACCATTTTTATGACTTTAACAGCTTTGATTGTTTCCGCTGGCATTAAAGACGGCATAGGAAAAATGGTTAAAATATTAATGCCAATGCTTGGATTCCTGATGATTTTTATGGTTATTTACGCAATGATTAATGGAGACTTTAATAAGGCGATGACATTTTTATTTGCACCTGATTTTTCAAATGTTACTTCAGATACTTTATTGCAAGCAATGGGCCAAGCATTTTTTAGTTTAGGCCTAGGCATGGGTTCGATAATGGCATATGGAGCTTATATGCCAAAAGATCAAAGTATTGTTAACAATTCATTCACTGTTGCCTCTCTTGATACACTTGTGGCAATAGTTGCTGGTATTGCTATTTTTCCAATCATCTTTGCTTTTAGTCTTGAACCTAATAGTGGTCCTGGACTTGTATTTGTTTCAATGCTGTCGGCTTTCAATCAAATGCAATTTGGACAAATTGTTGGCCCTTTATTTTTTATATTACTATCTGTTGCAGCCTTAAGCTCATCAATATCATTACTTGAACCAGGTGTTGCCTATCTTTCCGAAGAGGGTATTTTAACTAGAAAAAAATCTGCCGAAATAATTTCATTTATTGCATGGATTCTTGGAGTTGGGTCAGCACTAAGTTTCAATATATGGTCTGATTTCTATTTAATTTCCGATAGAAATTTTCTTGATTCAATGGAATTCATTACAAATCAAATACTTCTTCCATTAGGAGGAATGTTTATTGCTATTTTTGTTGGCTGGTTTATGAAGAAATCAATAATCACCGATGAAATCGGTTCAATGAATACAATATTATTTTATTTATGGAGATTTTTCGTTAAATTTATAGCGCCTCTTTCAGTGGCTTATATTTTTTACAGACAATTTTTTTAACTTGAGAAATGAAAAGAAATATTCATTTTGAAAAGTTTCTAAATGTGAAAAAACATAAAGCACTTGAAGTTGTTCAAAATTTCAATGAATACTCTAATTTTATCCCCGGATGTTCCGGTGCTGAATTAATAAAAAGAGACTTCCCGATAGAAATAGGTAGGCTTGAATTTAATATCTTAGGAAAAGAATATTTTATAGTTTCAGAAAATACTATTTCTGATAACTCAATAGAAATTAATCAAATAGAAGGGCCTTTTGATCATTTTAAAGGCATTTGGACTGTTAAAACTTTAAATGATAAATCATGTAGCATTAATTTTGATGCTGAGTTTGAACTACCATTTCTTTTAAATGCAATAACCTCTCAAGCATTAGTTGATAAGTTCTCATCCACTATTATTGAATCCTTTATTAATAGAGCAACATGAAAGTTTTTTTTTCGTATCAAGGAACTAAACAACAACATTTTTTAACCTTTGAGGTTTCATCAAGTTTGACTGTTGCTGAGTTAATTGAATTTGATCAGATACATAAAATCATATCTTCAATTGATCATAAATTTCAGCTCGCTGTTAATAGTGAAGTATTGGATGGAAATTTTAAACCACTGCCTCACAAATATAGATTACGCGAAGGAGAAAGAGTCGAGATATTAAGACCTTTGGTTCAAGACCCAAAAACTAGAAGATTAAATAAAGTTTAGTTTTCTTCTGAACTATTAATTGATAGCCAACTTTCAACAAGGCCATTCTCATCAAAGAGGACAGTTAGTCTTCTTTCAGTAACAATTTCATCACCAATCTGAACAGAGTTTATATAGTCCCAGCGATTATTATGAAAAGGATCCTTTATAACTGCAGTTCCTAATATAAATTGAACCTGATCTTTGGTTTGACCAACAACGAGCTTTTCAACATCATCATCCTCAATAATATTGCCTTGCAGAACTGGTACTTTATATGGACTGAAAGATGAGCAAGAACTAATAATAAGTACTGAAGATAAAATAAAGAATGTTCGCGTGAGTTGTTTCATAATATTTTTGGATTATACTTTGTAATATCTATAATGTCTGTTCACTATAGGTTATATGACAATAAAAAATATTTAAAGTTTACATAATGGCTAATCAAACTGAAGAACTCAAAAAAGCAGGACTGAAAGCAACACTGCCTCGAATTAAGATTATGGAAGTCCTAGCTTCAACTGCTTTGCAGGAAGAGGCACATTTTAGTGCTGAAGATATATACAGAGAGCTAATTTCACAAAATGAAGATATTGGACTGGCTACTATTTATAGAGTTTTAACTCAATTTGAATCTGCTGGAATGGTGACCAAACATCATTTTGAAAATAGCAAAGCTGTTTATGAGATTAATTCAGATGAGCATCATGATCACATGGTAGATGTAGATACTGGAAAAGTCCTTGAGTTCCATGATGAAGAATTAGAACAACTCCAACATGATATTGCTAAAAGAAAAGGCTATGAGCTAGTAGATCACAGCATGATTTTACACGTAAGAAAAATAGAATCATAAATTCAGTTCAGCTCTTGAACTGGAAATTTAAATCCCAATATACGTTACAAATAGGATTTAATTATGGCAAAACAAAAAAAATCAAAAGATATAGATTCTGAAAGTCTAGAAAATGAGAACCTGGAAACTGAGTCTACGGATGAAGATTCTTCTGATGATATTGGCACTCCGTCATATGAAGAGCTTCTAGAAAAAAATGAGGAGTTAGAGAAATCAATACTTCGTGCTAATGCTGATTTAGATAATGCTCTCAAAAGAACTCTTTCTGAGGTTGAAAAAGCTCATAAATATGGCGTAGAAAAGCTTTTAGTTGAATTATTGCCAGTTATTGACAGCTTAGAACACGCATTAAGTAATGTTTCACAAGATGCAACAGAAGATAAAGAAGGCATAGAACTCACTTTAAAGTCTTTTGAATCTGCCCTTGATAAATTTGGAATGATACCCATCTATCCTGTTAATGAGGAATTTAATCCAGAAAAGCATGAAGCAGTAACAATGGAGCAAGATCAAGAAAAAGAAAATGGCTCGATTGGGAACATATTTCAGAGAGGCTGGGAATTACATTCAAGAGTAGTAAGGCCAGCCAGAGTTACAGTTATTAAAAATTAGAGGAAAGATAGATGTCAAAAATAATAGGAATTGATTTAGGAACAACAAACAGCTGTGTCGCTGTTATAGAGGGACAGCAACAAAAGGTTATAGAAAATGCTGAGGGCGGAAGAACAACCCCATCAGTAATAGCATATACAGACAACGATGAAGTGCTTGTAGGCATGCCAGCTAAGAGACAAGCAGTAACAAATCCAGAAAATACGCTATATGCAATCAAAAGACTAATTGGTAGGACATTTGATGACAAAGTTGTAAGTAAAGATGCTGACATGGTCCCATATAAAATTATTAAAGCTGATAATGGTGATGCATGGGTAGAAGCAGCTAATAAAAAGTTAGCACCACCTCAAGTAGCTGCAGAGATTCTCAAAAAGATGAAAAAAACTGCTGAAGATTACTTAGGGCATGAAGTAAAAGAAGCTGTAATAACAGTACCTGCATATTTTAATGATTCACAAAGACAAGCAACCAAGGATGCTGGAAAGATTGCCGGTCTTGATGTTAAAAGAATTATAAATGAACCAACAGCAGCTGCATTAGCCTATGGTCTTGATAAACATAAAGGCGATTCAACAGTTGCAGTTTATGATCTGGGTGGAGGAACATTTGATATTTCAATTATTGAGATTTCTGATGTTGATGGAGAACACCAATTTGAAGTTTTATCAACAAATGGTGATACTTTTTTAGGTGGTGAAGATTTTGATTTAAGGTTAATAGATTATTTCGTAGAACAGTTTAAGAATGAATCAGGTTTTGATTTAAAAAGTGACCCACTCGCACTACAAAGACTTAAAGAATCTGCAGAAAAAGCTAAAATTGAACTTTCATCATCAGAGCAAACCGAGGTTAATCTCCCATATATAACTGCTGATAGTTCTGGTCCAAAACATTTCGTTCATAAAATCACGAGAGCAAAGCTTGAATCTTTAGTAGAGGACCTAGTTGATAAAAGTCTTGAGCCTCTTAAGCTTGCTTTAAAAGATGCTAAGTTATCAAATTCTGATATCTCAGAAGTCTTATTAGTAGGGGGGCAAACAAGAATGCCTCTTGTCCAAAAGAAAGTATCTGAATTCTTTGGCAAAGAGCCAAGAAAAGATCTAAACCCGGATGAGGCAGTTGCTGTTGGAGCTGCAATACAAGGCTCAGTATTATCTGGTGATACTACTGATGTTCTTTTACTTGATGTCACTCCACTTACTTTGGGAATCGAGACACTTGGTGGTGTTTCAACTCCTGTTATTGAGAAAAATACAACTATCCCAACGCAAAAGTCACAAGTTTTTTCTACTGCTGAAGATAACCAAACTGCAGTTACAGTTCATGTCATTCAAGGTGAAAGAACACAGGCAGCTCAAAATAAATCACTTGGTCAATTCAACTTAACTGATATACCACCTGCTAGCAGAGGAACACCACAAATTGAAGTATCTTTTGATTTAGATGCCAATGGTATTTTAAATGTTTCTGCAAAAGATAAAAATACTGGCAAAGAGCAATCAATTGTTATCAAAGCTTCTAGTGGTCTATCTGATGAAGATATTGAGAATATGGTTAAAGATGCAGAGGCTAATGCAGAAGACGATAAAAAATTTGAAGAATTAGTAAAAACTAAAAATAATGCAGATATGCTTGTTCATGCAACTCGTAAAACTATTGAAGAGTCAGGAGATAAACTTTCTGATGAAGAAAAATCACAAGTTGAAGCATCTGTAGTTGCTCTAGAAGAAGCAATATCATCTGAGAATACGGAATCAATAGAATCAGCAACTAAAGATCTTAATGATGTTCTTACACCATTAACTCAAAAGCTTTATACCCAGGATGCTGATTCAGCTCCAGCTTCTGAAGATGGAGATAGTGCTCAAGAAGATGCTGATCAAAATACAGTTGATGCTGAGTATGAAGAAGTAAAAGAAGAAGACAAGTAATTAAAATTTATGTCAAAGAGAGACTACTACGAAACACTTGAAGTCTCTCGGGATGCTTCTGCTGCTGAATTAAAAAAAGCTTTCAAAAAGAAAGCCATGAAGTTTCATCCTGATCGAAACCCTGATAATCCTGAAGCTGCCTCTAAGTTTAAAGAAGCTGCTGAAGCTTATGAAGTGCTCAATGATCCTCAAAAGAAATCTGCATATGATCAATTCGGTCATTCAGGAGTAGAGGGAATGGGAGCTGGCGGTCAAGGCTTCAATGATGTAAATATTAATGATATTTTTGGAGATATTTTTGGAGATGTTTTTGGCACAAGATCATCTTCTAGAAGATCTAGAAGAGGTTCCGATCTTCAATATAATTTAGATCTAAGTTTAAAAGAAGCTGTACTTGGTGCTCAGAAGAAAATAAAAATACCATCACATAAATCTTGTAATGATTGTGATGGAAGTGGTGCAGCAAGAGGTTCAAGTCCAAGCGTTTGTTCAAATTGTAATGGTGCTGGACAAGTAAGAATGCAGCAAGGCTTTTTTTCAGTCCAGCAAACATGCTCTTCATGTTCTGGTTCAGGACAAATAATTAAAGATCCTTGTAAGCCTTGTAGAGGCTTAGGAGCCACTAAAGAAAATAAAACTCTGTCAGTAAATATCCCTGCTGGTGTAGATAATGGAGATAAAGTTAGACTTACTGGTGAAGGAGAGTGGGAGAAGGGAGGACAATCAGGTGATCTTTATGTTGCAATAAGAGTTATTGATAATCCTATTTTTGAAAGAGAGGGTAAAGATTTATATCTTGAAGCTCCTATTCCATTTGAGATTTCTATTATTGGTGGAGCAATAAAAATACCAACTTTAGAAGGATCGCTGTCATTAAAAATCCCATCTCAAACGCAAACTGGAAAAATTTTTAGAATTAAAGGTAAGGGCGCTGCTGTTGTTAGAAATTCTAGAAGAGGTGATTTACTTTGCAGAGTTATTGTTGAAACTCCATCTAACCTTGATAGAAAGCAATCTAAATTATTAAAAGAATTCACTGATTCATTAAATCAATCCAAAAATTATCCAGGAACAGAGTCATTTTCTAAAGCTTCAGAAAAATTTAAAGAATAATGCCTAATATATATATAAATGGTCTATCAGGAAAAATGGGCCAGGTAATATCGCAACTATGTAAAGCTGATAATAATAAAGTACTCACTTCAAAAAACTTTGATAAAATCGATGTTGTAATAGATTTTTCAAGACCAGAATCCACAATAAAGCTCTTGAAAGATTTTGAAGGCCAAAATATACCTTTTGTCATTGGAACCACTGGTTTTAGCAACGAACAAATAAGCTTAATTGAAAAGGCTTCAGCCAAAATACCAATTCTTCTATCATTTAATATGAGTAAGGGAATATTCACACTCAAAAACTCTATTAAAAATTTTCTTAAAGATAACGATCAAGAACTACAATGTTTTATTGAAGAAACGCATCATACATCTAAAATAGACTCTCCATCAGGAACAGCCATAGAATTAAAAAATTTCATTAATAATAGTGATTCTAATAAAAAAATTAAGTCCTTAAACATTAAATCTTTAAGGTTTGGAGATGTTAATGGTATTCATAAAGTTTGCTTTACATTTAATTCAAATAAAATTGAATTTAAGCACGAGGCTCTTTCAAGAAATATTTTTGCTGAAGGAGCGCTCGAGATTGCTAATAAGATTTTAAAGAAAGACCCTGGTTTATATCAATTACAGAATTTTTTTGATGATAAATAGCTTTTAAAAGACCAATTTCTTCTATAGAATACAACAACTTTTAACACGAAGGTCCTAGATTTTAAAGTTGGGGTGCTCATTTGAGTCAACTTTATTGGGATTGGAGAAATAACCCCAGGAGAATAAAATTGAGTATAGTTTCTGTAAAAGACCTGTTACATGCAGGCGTTCATTTCGGTCATCAACAAAGGTTTTGGAATCCAAAAATGGAACAGTACATTTTTGATACTAGAAAACAAATAAGCATTATTAATCTTGATCTTACCCAAGAGCATTTAAGTGCAGCTGCCTCTAAGGTTGAAGATATATGTTCAAAAGGTAATAAAGTACTTTTTGTTGGAACAAAAAGATCTGCAAGTAAAACAATCAAAGATGAAGCTTCTGCTTTAGGGCTACCGTATGTTAATAAAAGGTGGCTTGGTGGAACTCTTACCAACTGGAAAACAATAAGAGGCTCAATAAGAAGATTACAAGATATTGAAGAAATGATTTCATCTGGAAGAATAGAAAAACTTATAAAGAAAGAAGCTGTTGAAATTCAGAAAGAGTATACAAAACTTGAAGCAAGTGTTGGCGGAATCAAAGACATGAAAGGTCTTCCGGATGCTATTTTTGTTATTGATGTGAAGTATGAAAAAATAGCTGTATTAGAAGCAAAAAAAATGGGCATCCCTGTTATAGCTTTAGTAGATACAAACTCAGATCCAGATGGCATTGATATGGTAATACCAGGCAATGATGATGCTATTAGATCTATCAGACTAATAACTAAAATTATTGCAGATTCTTGTGCAAGAGGTCTCGAGTCATCTAAAGGCTATGCACCAATTTCAGATAAGGAATCTCCTGTAATACAAACTATAAAAAAAGAAGAGCCAGTAGTTGAAGAAGCTAAAACTGAAGAGGTTGTAGCTGAAGAGCCAGTAGTTGAAGAAGCTAAAACTGAAGAGGTTGTAGCTGAAGAGCCAGTAGTTGAAGAAGCTAAAACTGAAGAGGTTGTAGCTGAGGATTCTGATACTAGCGATAACAAAGAGGAAGTTAAGTAAAAATGGAAATCAAAGCATCTCAAGTTAAAGAATTAAGAGATATGTCAGGTGTCGCAATGATGGAATGCAAAAGAGCATTAGTTGATTGCGAAGGAGATATTCAAAAAGCATTAGATTTATTAAGATCTAATAGTGCACTTAAGGCTGAAAAGAAAGCATCAAGAGTTGCTGCAGACGGTATTCTTAGAGCCTTCTCAGGTAAGAATTATTCAACTTTAATAGAAATAAATTCTGAAACTGATTTTGCATCAAAAGATGCAAATTTCTTAGGTTTTGCTAATAACGTGGAAGAATTCATTTCTCAAAATAAACTTCTTAATATTAGTGAAATACAAGAATCTGAAATCGAAGAAAAAAGAAAATCTTTAGTTCAAACTATTGGAGAAAATATTCAATTAAGAAGACTTGAGACTATTGAGTATGATGCAGAAATGAATGCTGGAATGTATATGCATTCAGATTCTAAACTTGCATCTGTTGTTGTAGTTTCTGGAGGAGATGAATCTTTGGCTAAAGATATAGCAATGCATGTAGCAGCATTCAATCCATTATGCCTTTCCCAAGATGATCTCGATTCTGAAATTTTAGAAAGGGAGAAGGCTATATATATGGTTCAAGCAGAAGAGTCTGGAAAACCAAAAGAAATAATGGAAAAAATGATAGAAGGTAAATTAAAAAGATATTTATCTGAAGTCTCTCTTTTATCTCAATCCTTTGTTAAAGATCCTGATTTAACAATACAACAACTTCTTGAAAAGAATGATGCAACAATTCAGTCATATTCAAGACTTAAAGTAGGAGAAGGCATAGAAGTTGAAACTAAGAATTTTGCCGATGAGGTAGCTGAACAGTTAAAATAAATCTATGACCAACTTAATCCACAAAAGAATCCTCGTTAAATTTAGTGGGGAGTCTGTTGCTGGTGATGATGAGCATGGTATCGATCCAAAGATTCTTGATCAAATGGCTTCCTCAGTAAGCGCATGCAAAGAATTGGGCGCCCAAATTGGAATTGTTATCGGTGGCGGTAACCTTTTTAGAGGTGAGAAATTAAATAAAGCAGGAATGGACAGGGTTGCTGGTGATCACATGGGGATGCTAGCGACTGTAATGAATGGAATTGCTTTAAGAGATGCGCTTGAAAGAGCTGGTATTAAAACAAGAGTAATGTCAGCAATATCAATGTCTGGAATGGTAGAGCATTATGATAGAAGACTTGCAATACAATTATTAAGCGATGGTTATGTTGTTATATTTACTGCGGGAACTGGTAATCCTTTCTTCACTACTGATACTGCTGGATGTTTAAGAGCAATAGAGACTCAATCTGATCTTATGCTTAAAGCAACAAGAGTTGATGGGGTCTATGATTCAGATCCTGAGATAAATAAAGATGCAGAATTCTTTTCTGAGCTATCTTTTGATGATGCAATTACAAAGAATTTAAAGGTAATGGATGCAACAGCATTAACACTTGCAAGAGATCATAAATTACCCATTAAAGTTTTTAATGTTAATACACCAAATGCTCTGAAAAATATCATTTGTGGTGAAAAGATAGGTACGCTAATATCATAATATGAATGAATTAATAAATACTGTTGCTGAGAGGATGGAAAAATCCATATCTTCTCTAAATCAAGCTTTTAACAAAATCAGAACTGGAAGAGCTAACCCTTCTATTTTAGACGACATAAAAGTTGATTATTACGGGACTCCTACTGTACTTAATCAAGCAGCTAGCATTAGTGTAGAAGATGGCAGATCTTTGGTTATCTCGCCTTGGGATAAATCATTAATTCCTGAGATAGAAAAAGCTATTATGAATTCAAATCTAGGTTTAAACCCAAGCACATCTTCAGACTTAATTAGAATATCTATGCCTTCATTAACTGAAGAAACAAGACAAGATTATATTAAGCAAGCAAGGTCAGAGGCTGAAAATGCAAGAGTGTCAATTAGAAGCATAAGAAGAGACGTGAACCAATCCATTAAAGATAGTCAAACATCTGGAGATATTTCTGAGGATGAGCAAAGGCGCATGGAAGATTTGGTCCAAAAAGAAACAGATAAATATATAGCTTTAGTAGACTCAGAACTTAAGAAGAAAGAAGCTGATCTTTTAGAAATCTAAAAAGCCCAATGGCTAAAACATTAGGACAAATCTTAAAGAGTGGTTTAAATATTGCTGTCATAATGGATGGAAACGGAAGATGGGCATTATCTAATTCATTAAACGTAAGCAAAGGCCATCAAAAGGGAGTTCAGGTAGTTAGAGATATAGTTGAAGAAGCTATAAGGCAAAAAATATCATCTTTAACACTTTATGCATTTAGTTCGGAAAATTGGTCAAGACCAAAAGCTGAAATTGATGCAATAAAGAAACTTGTTATAACCGCTGTAGATGAGCAGGTACCAGAGTTAGTTCAACAAAAAGTAAAACTAAAATTTTTTGGAAGACATGATGATTTCGGTTCAAAGGTACTAACTAAAATTAAAGAAGCAGAATCTCAGACTAATATCCCATCTCCCTCTCTTCATTTAAATGTAGCACTTGGTTATGGAGGAAGACAAGATATTGTTGATTTAACAAAACAAATAGCATCAAAGGTACTTTCCAAAGAAATTAATGCTGAAGATATAAATGAAGAAATGATTAGTAATTATTCATGTGTTCCTGAAGATAAAATTGATTTATTAATTAGGACTGGAGGGGATAAAAGAATAAGTAATTTTCTCTTGTATCAAATTGCCTATGCTGAAATTTGTTTTGTAGAAAAATTTTGGCCTGATTTTGATAAAGATGATTTTATAGATTGCATCAATAATTTTAAAAAAGTGAGTAGAAGGTTTGGCGCAAGAGTTTAAACAAAATTTCATAACAAGATCGCTAACTGGCCTAGGCATAACTTTGCCGGTTTTCTTTATTATTTTTCTTGAAAATGATTATGTATTTGTTGCATTCCTATTATTAATAACAGGGTTAAGTATTTATGAATGGTTCAAAAACTCTAACAATAAGAGTTTTTTAGCTGACAGTATCATCATTTCACTATTTGCTATATTAACTGCATTATATTCCGATAAATTTTTCTTCTATGTTGTACTTTTTACATCAATTTTTTGGCTTTTATTTTGCATTTCGCTTGCAACACAATCATATAAAAAATTAAGCTTTACTTCATTTGAAAATATTTTTCTTAGGGCACTCATTCCACTTGGTTTCTTTGGAAGTGGCGTTTTTTTAATTAGCCAAGACAACTTCCTGTCATTTTCTAATTACTACTTAATGCTAATAATTATTTTTAATTCAGCGATATCAGATAGTTCAGCTTACCTGGTTGGTTCTTTTTTTGGAAAAAACTCACTACTCAAAGAAATTAGTCCAAATAAAACTCTAGAAGGTTTTGTTGGTGGCGTTTCTAGTTCTGCTATTTTTGCATTTTTAATAGTATATTTTTTTGATGTTCATTTAGTTTTGATAGCAATTTTTGCTTTAGGATCTGTATTTGCATTTACAGGAGATTACTTTTTTAGCTTCCTAAAAAGACAAAGTGGTATAAAGGATACTGGATCTATGTTGCCAGGTCATGGTGGTATTTTAGATAGAATGGATTCACATTTTTCTGCAACTCCAGTAATTATTATTTTAATATTTTTTCTTATATAAATGAAAAATATACTTTTACTTGGAGCCACAGGTAGTATTGGGCAAAGCGTACTCTCAGTAATCGATCAAAATAAAGATCTATTAAATTTATATGCAATTACTTTAGATAAAAATATATCCAAAGCAGAAGAGATCTCAAAAATATTTTCTCCAGAGTATATATATATTAATTGTGAAAAATCTTTTAGTAAATTCAATACAGAATCTAAGAATAAAGCCAGTGCTATCAATGGAAGCTCTGACTTAAGTAATTTAATTTTTGACGATAATATAGATATTATTATATCTGCAGTCTCTGGATTTGCTGGACTTGAGGCAACAGCAATTGCAGCAAAGACAGGTAAGACAATTTTACTTGCCAATAAAGAAAGTATTGTTACCGCAGGTGAAATCATTTTATCATCAGCAGCCTCAAGTGGAACTACGATTATTCCAATAGACAGCGAACATAATGCTATTTTTCAATGCCTTGCAGGAGAAAAAAGTACAAATGATGTTTCAAAAATTATAATAACTGCATCGGGTGGACCGTTTTTAGATAAAAAATTAGATGAGCTCAAAAATGTAACTAAAGAAGAGGCATTAAAGCATCCTAACTGGAGCATGGGATCGAAAATATCAATTGATTCTGCAACTTTGGTTAATAAATGTCTTGAATTAATAGAAGCTAAGTACTTATTCGATTTGGATGAAAAGTTTTTCGAATTAGTTGTCCATCCTCAAAGTATTATTCATTCCATAGTTACATACAGAGATGGTTCTAGTATTTGTCAGATGAGCAATCCTGATATGAGGGTTCCAATTGCTCATGCATTATCTAATGAACGAAGATTAAATATTAATTTTAATGAAATTAATTTTTCTGGACTCAATCTTTCTTTCAATGATTTTCCTGAAGATAGAAAAAAACTGGAAAATATTGCTAGAGAAGTTTGTAATAAAGGGCATAGTTCTGGAATTATTTTAAATGCTGCAAATGAAGTAGCAGTTGATAGTTTTCTTCATGATGAGATATCTTTTAGTCAAATTTATGACGTTATATATAGAACTTTTGATACGACTACTATGTCTAATATTAATGACATAGAGTCAATTTATGAAAAAGACATAGAATCACGCATGGAGGCTAAGAAGGTGGTAAAATCCATCTCTTAAAAAATAAGAAATTATGATTACATTTATTATTTACCTTTTATCATTTATGGCGCTTCTTGGTGTTCTAGTAACCATCCATGAGTATGGTCATTTTATAGTTGCAAGACTTTGTAAAGTTCATGTTCAAAGATTTTCTTTGGGTATGGGTCCTGTTATGTATACCAAAATGGATAAACATGGAACTGAGTTTGCACTTTCGTTGCTTCCTTTGGGTGGATATGTATCCATGATCACTAATAAATTAATAGAGGTGGAGCCCGAAATTAAAGAAACACTTTCAGATGAGCAACTTAAGAATACTTTTGATTCAAAGCCTAAATGGCAAAGAGCATCAATCATGTTTGCAGGACCATTAGCTAACTTTCTTCTTTCAATTTTTATATTTTCAATAATTTTTTTAAATACCCCAGACCCTCAATCTGTAACTGTTATTAAAGACCAAAACTCATCAATTATTTTTAAGAGTGATGGCGAATTTATACTCCCAGGCGATCAAATTAAATCAATTAATTCGGTAAAGATTAATGATCCAAAAGACATTAATTTAGAGCTGTTATCTTATGCTGGTTATTCTGGCTATATAGACCTTGGACTAAAGAGAAATGATATTAATAATTTGGTTAATGTAAGCATTCAAGTTACAGATTATTTGCCTACATCTGAATCCCAATCCGATCCTTTAGGATACCTTGGCTTAACTGTAGAAAATAAGATGAAGCCAATAGTTGGACAAATAGTTTCTGGTGGAGCAGCAGAGTTAGCAGGGCTGAAACCTAATGACGTCATAAAAAGAATAGATACTCAAAAAATTAATTATGCCAGTGACTTAAGGGCAGCTGTTTTAACAATACCAAATTCTACTGCATTATTTAATATAGAAAGAAATGGGGAATTAATACAGATTCCTGTAAGGATACAATCACTTTTAGATAGCGAAGGCAAAGAATATGGTGCAATTGGGATTGCGTTTGGAACAACTAGAAGCTTATCTCAAGCAGTGTCTAAAGGAGTATTTGAAACATATAATTTAAGCAAAAAAACATTACAATTTATTGGCAAAATGTTAACTGGCAATATGGGTACTGAAAATTTAAGCGGACCCATTGGTATCGCAGAAATGGCAGGCAACACCGCACAAGCTGGCCTACTTCCATTCATGTATCTAATGGCATTGCTTAGCATAAGTCTTGCTGTATTAAATCTTTTACCAATTCCTGTTTTGGATGGCGGTCAGCTTACACTGCTGGGCATCGAAGCTATAAGAGGCAAGCCTTTATCAGAAAAAGTAGAAAATTATATTTATAGCGGGGGTGCAATTCTTGTTGGTATGCTAATGATTTTTGCAGTATTTAACGACGTTTCAAGATTTTTTTAGGAAAGCAATTGAAAACATTAAAAATATATATTCTAGGTCTTTTGCTATCATTTCAGCTTTATGCTTTTGATGATTTTTTAGTTAGTGATATTAGAATAATAGGACTACAAAGAGTATCCACAGGCAGTATATTTAATGTTATTCCAATTAGTGTTGGTGACAATATAGACCAAAGAAAATCTTCTGATATCACACGATCACTTTTTGCAACTGAGCAGTTTGATGATATCCAAATAGCAAAAGATGGCAATACATTAATTATTGTTGTACAGGAAAGACCATCAATATCTGCCATAGATATTTCAGGTAACAAGGCTTTAAAAACTGAACAATTGTTAGAAAGTCTAGATGGTGTAGGAATTAAAGAAGGTGAGGTTTACAAAAGATCTACTCTTGAAAAAGTTAAGTCTGAACTAGTTCGTTCATATGCGTCAAATGGACGATATGGAGCAGCTGTTGATATAGAAGAAATTAAAAAACCAAGAAATAGATTAGAACTTAATATTGAAGTTGATGAAGGCAAAAGCGCAACGATTGAAAGTATCAATATTATAGGTAATGAGCTTTTTTCAAATGAAGATTTATTAGAGGGTTTTGAGCTTTCTTCAGGGTCTTTCTTTTCTTTTTTATCAAATGATAATGCTTACTCTAGAGAAAAATTAAAAGGAGACATCGAAAGTTTAGAATCTTTTTATTTAAATAGAGGTTATCTAAAATTTTCGATAGAGTCATCACAGATAAGTCTTTCAAAAGATAAGAAATCAATTTTTATAAATTTTAATATTTTTGAGGGAGAGCAATATACGATTAATGAAGTTGAAGTTGTTGGAGATCTGCCTTTTGATGAGACAGTATATGAAGAAATAACTGATACTCTTAAAGATAAAATATATTCCCAAGCTCAAATAACTGGTATTGAAGAATTCTTTACAAATGTATTAGGTAATCAAGGTTATGCCTTTGCAGAGGTGAGTGGTAATCCTGAAATTGATGATGATTCACAGCAAGTAAAATTGATATTCCAAGTTGTACCTGGAAAAAGAACTTACACAAGAAAAATTTTATTTACTGGTAACAACTTAACTCAAGACTATGTGATGCGAAGGGAAATGAGGCAATTTGAGGGAGCATGGTCTTCTGATAATAGTATCGAGGCTTCAAAAGTTCGGCTTGAAAGACTTGGGTATTTCAAAGAAGTTAATGTTGAGACTGTTCCTGTAGTAGGAACTGATGATCAAATAGATGTAATTTTTAGTGTAGAAGAAGAAAATACTGGCTCTATTGGCGGAAATATTGGTTATAGTGATTTTGGTCTTATGTTAGGTTTTAATCTTCAAGAACAAAATTTCTTAGGAACTGGTAATACTGTTGCTATTGGGATAAATAAGAATGTTTATAGCGAGCAGTACAATCTTTCATTTCTTGATCCTTTTGCAACTAAAGATGGGGTTAGCTTAGGTTATAACGCGTATTTCAGAGAAACTGATTATGGCGAATACAATGTTGCTAATTACTTAACCAACTCAAATGGTATTGGAATTCAATATGGTTGGCCTATATCAGATACTCAAAGGCTTAATCTAAGTCTTACTTACGACAAAACCGATATTAGTGTAGGAAGGCAGCCTGCAAGAGAAATTTGGGATTTTGTTAATGCTGAAGGAAATATATTTGAAACACTCAACCTTCAAACTCAATGGCAAAGAGTTACTTTAAACAGAGGGATGTATCCTACAGATGGAGCTTCTACTGCTATAAGTTTATCTGCAACAGTTCCTGGTAGCGATCTAAATTACTATAGAATTAATTTAAGACAAAAGTACTATCAACCTCTTGGTGGAGATTTTGTTTTTGGATTTAATGGAGAGATTGGTTATTTATCAACTTTTGGTGATACAAACGAAACTCCTTTCTTCCAAAATTTCTTTGCTGGTGGTCCAAGATCTTTAAGAGGATTTGAATCAAACACTTTAGGCCCTAGAAGTACTGAGGCCCCTTGTTATGAGTTCAATTATTCAGAAGGGACTTGTCCAAATCTAATTGATTCTGATGGGGATGATATTCCAGATAAGCCTTACTATAATCCATATGCCAACTCTTCATATAACAAAAGAGTATCAATTGGAGGGAATGTTAAGGTTGAAGGAAGCTTGCAGCTAATATTTAGACTTCCATTTATTGAAGATCAAAGATCAATGAGATCTGCATTTTTCTTTGATTTTGGTAATGTGTTCTCAGATAACTGTAAGGAGTACCAATTTAATTGTTATAAACCTTCAATTGATGATTTAAGATACTCATATGGTGTTGGAATAACATTTGTTACTGGCTTTGGACCTATGAGTTTTGCAATATCAAAACCAACCAACGCAGGTCAGTATGAAGAGACAAAGGAATTCCAATTCACTGTAGGAAATGTATTCTAATTAATATAAAATGGTCACACCAATTAAGGGGTTATTATGAAAAACGTATTTAAATTTAATTTATTCTTAGTTCTGATTTTATCAGTACCTGTATTCGCTGTTGATGGAATGGCTGTAATAGATATGAGAACTGCCGTGCTATCAACTCAAGCTGCTGCAGATGCATTTAAAGCTCTAGAAGAAGACGCAGATTATGCCTCTAATCTTGAAGAAGCACAGTCTCTTCAAGCAGAAAGACAGAGTATTGCAGAAAATCTTCAAAAAGATTTAGAAACTTTATCTCAATCAGAGATTGCACAGATGCAAAAAGATATTCAAGATAAAGGCAAAGACCTAGAGTTTCTAGCAGGTAAAATCCAGCAAGCTCAAGAAGAAACTGCACAACAAATTTTTGCTGCAAATGGTCAGGCAATGCAGAAAATTATTGGTGAGCTAATTCAGGCAAAACAAATAAAAGTTCTTTTACAAAAAAATGACAACATTTTATTTAGTGACCCTGCTTTAGATTTAACTGATGATGTTACATCTATGCTTGATGTTGCTGCATCAGAGGCCAATACTCAATCAGAGTAGTGTCTGAAGAGAAGAATTTTACACTAGCTGATCTAGCAGAATATACAAATTCTAAGGTTATTGGCAACGGTGATGCCGTTGTCAGTAATCTAGCATCTATAAAGAATGCTAATTCAAAATCAATAACCTTTCTTTCTAATCCAAAATATTCAAACTTCTTAGAAACAACAAGCGCCATAGCAGTAGTTGTTCACGAAAGTATTGTCATTAAAAAAGGAATGAATTATCTACAATCTGACGACCCATATGCTGTATTTGCAAAACTTTCATCAATTTTTAAGAAACAAGATCCCGATAAAGATTTACCACTTATTCACCCATCAGCTGTGATTTCTCCATCTTCAAATATTGGAAAAAATGTTACCTTAGGTGCAAATGTTGTTATTGGACATGATTGTATAATTGAAGACAATGTAATTATTAAATCAAATGTATCTCTTGTTCAAGATGTTCATATTGGAGAAAACTCAATAATTCACAGTAACTCTATTCTGGGGTCTGATGGTTTTGGATATGCTCCTTCTAAAGCTGGATATATCAAAATAGAGCAATTGGGAAAATTAATTATTGGGTCTAATGTAGAGATAGGAGCAGGCTGTTCCATTGACAGGGGTGCATTGGATAATACGGAAATTCATGACGGAGTAAAGCTGGATAATCAAGTTCATATTGCTCATAACGTAATTATTGGAAAAGATTCAGCTATAGCTGCCTGCTGTGCTATTGCAGGCTCTTCAGTAATAGGTAAAAACTTCCAAATGGGAGGTCTTTCAGGCGTACTAGGTCATTTATCTATATGTGATGATGTGATAATTGGAGCTCATACGCTTATAACTAAAAATATTAAGAAACCTGGAAACTATATAGGTATAATGCCCGCTCAAAATCAAAAAGATTGGGCTAAATCATCAATCTTTATTAAAAATAGAGGTTAATTAATATGAATAATTTTTATGATGAGATATCCACTTTTCTTCCGCATAGAGAACCCTTCTTGTTTATTGATGAAATCAAAAGTATTGACCTGGGTAAGTCTATCCATTGTGTAAAACATAACTCACCTGAGGAAGATTATTTTAGAGGTCATTTCCCAGATAACCCAATTATGCCAGGTGTGATAATACTTGAAGCATTAGCTCAAGCTTCAGGAATTCTAGGCTTCAAAACCATGGAAAAAAATCCAGAGAATGGATCTTTATATGTTTTTGCTGGTATAGATAAAGCAAGATTTAGAAAAAGGGTAGGGCCTGATGATTCGATCGATCTGTTTAGTTCAGTTGTGAATGAAAAGAAAGGTATTTGGAAATTTGATACTAGAGCTGAAGTTAATGGTGAATTAGCATGCTCTGCAACAATCATGTGCGCAGATAGGAAGGCTTAATGACTATTCACACTTCTGCAATAATAAGCCCAACTGCAAAAATTGATTCTTCTGTAGAAATTGGTCCTTTCTGTATTATTGGTGATGATGTTGAAATCGATAGCGGTTCGTCTATTCTCAGTCATTGTGTTATCAAAGGCCCTACTAAAATAGGAAAAAATAATACGATATATCAGTTTTCATCTATTGGTGAAGATACTCCAGATAAAAAATATCAAGGTGAAAAAACTGAACTTGTTATTGGTGATAACAATATTTTTAGAGAAGGAGTAACCGTCCATAGGGGAACTATCCAAGATAAAGGAATCACAACTATTGGAAATGATAATCTATTCATGGCTTATACGCATATTGCGCATGATTGCTCGGTAGGTAATAGTAATGTTTTTGCAAATAATGCAGGTATTGCTGGGCATGTAACAGTTGGTAATTTTGTTACCATAGGTGGCTACTCTGCTGTTCATCAGTTTTGTATGCTTGGTGATTATTCTTTTGTGGGTATGAACTCATCTATAACTATGGATATCCCGGCGTATGTGAAGGTAGCTTCAAACCCTGCTAGAGTAATAGGTTTAAATACCGTTGGCATGTCAAGAAATAATATTTCTTCAGAATCTATAAGTCTTATTAAAAAAGCCTATAAGCTAATTTATAAAAAGGGCTACAGACTAGATGATGCGATAAATAAAATAGATCTCTTGTTCATTGAAAATAATGATGAGTTGTTAAACTTATTTATTGAATCAATAAAATCCTCAACTAGAGGCATCTTAAGGTAAGTGCAGTCTAAGAAAACTCTTAGGGTTGGCATAGTAGTTGGTGAACACTCAGGAGATTTACTAGGTTCCGAACTAATAAAAGCAATAAAAACTCATAATGATGTTGAGCTTTATGGTATTGGCGGACCAAAATTATCTGAGTTAGGCCTTAAATCTGAGTTTGATTTTAAAAAAATTAATGTAATGGGCTTGATTGAGCCTATTAAAAATTACAAAGAATTGAGCAAGCTTAGAAAGAGCTTAATTAATTTATTTAAATCAAAACAAGTTGATTATTTTATAGGTGTTGATTCTCCTGATTTCAATATAGCAATACATAGAAGCTTAAAGAATTATGGTATTACAAAGAACATACAGTTGGTAAGCCCCTCTGTATGGGTTTGGAGACAGGGCAGACTTAAACATATTAGGAAGTTCATAGACTTAACGATTTGTTTATTTAATTTTGAGCATGATTTTTATCAAAAAGAAAAATTGCAAAGCATTCATCTAGGTCATCCCTTTGCAAACCTAAAAAAAGAAGACAAAGATTTTATAATCGATAAGTACCAATTAAATCCAAATAAAAATTTTATATCTGTCTTACCAGGAAGCAGAAAATCTGAAATCAATAATTTACTTCCAACATATATAGAGTTTATTAAAGAGCATCATTCTAAGTATAGTAATTATGAATATCTTATTCCTGCTGTAGATGATTTGTCTTTGCATGAAATTAATAGTTATATTTCAGAATCATTGCCAGTCCATGTTCACAAAAATAGTTCAAATGATTTTTTATCAATATCCGATTACTCTATAGTCACATCAGGAACTGCCACCCTAGAAGCAGCAGTACTGGGTTGTAATCCAATTATTTGCTATAAAACAAATTATTTGAATTATGCAATCATCTCAAGAATGCTAAAAATTGAAAATGTAGGTCTCCCAAATTTATTATTGGGCTCAAGGGTTTTTCCAGAATTAATACAATCAGACTGTAATGTTCAAAACTTAATGGATGAAGCCAAAAAAATGCAAGAGAATAATTTTCAGGATAAACAAGCACATCAATTAAAAAATCATCTTCAGGGAGAGGGTTTTGAAGAAACAGCTAAAAAAATTAAATCACTTTGATTGAATTAGTTGCAGGAGTTGATGAAGTTGGAAGGGGCTCCTTGGCAGGACCAGTCATTGCTTCAGCTGTTATTCTTAAACAAGAAATCTTTGGTCTTAATGACTCAAAAAAGCTCTCTAAAAAAAAGAGAGAGATATTAAATCAAGAAATTATTACAAATTCATATTTTTCATATGGCTCTGCTTCTGTTGAGGAAATAGATGATATTAATATTCTTCAGGCCTCATTATTAGCAATGAAAAGAGCTATACTTAATCTGCCTATCAAGCCCCATAGAGTTCTTGTTGATGGAGCACAAAAACCTGATATTGATATATCGGTAGAGGCTATTGTTGGTGGAGATTCATTGATTGCAGAAATAAGCGCTGCATCAATAATTGCTAAAGTTTATAGAGATGACCTAATGATGAAACAAGATATTATTTATCCAAATTATGGTTTTAGACAACATAAAGGTTACGGAACCAAGATGCACATAGAAAATATTAGATCATATGGCAATTGCCCAATTCATAGAAAAACATTTAAGGGCACTTCTTGACTATGAAAAACTCATTTTCACATTTGAGGGTTTCTTCAGAATTTAGCATAACTCAAGGGCTTTTAACGATAAATCAAATTGTAGATAGTGCGGTTAAACATAACATTCCTTCTGTAGCCTTAACTGACAAGTCAAATATGTTTGGCCTAGTTAAATTTTTTAATAAATGTGAAGCGGCTGGTATTAAGCCAATGTCAGGCTCATCAATTAGAGTAGTTTTTGATGAAGATGATCAGTCACATGAGTTGTTATGTTTGGCTAAAACAAACAAAGGTCATAAAAATCTTATGAGAATAATATCTTCGGCTCATAACAATTATAACTTTCAAACTCCAATTATAAATTTTGATAATCTTGCAAATTTAAAAGATGATATTGTTGTTATCTCTGGTGGAAAAGATAGTCATATATACAATCTTATAAAAAGAAATAGAGTTGATGATGCAGAAAATCGTATTGATCAATTTTTGAAAACTTTTGGAGATGATTTTGTTTTAGAGGTACAGAGAACAAATAGACCAGATGAGAATGAATATTTTTCAAATATTTTGCCTTTATCATCCAAAAAAGGTATTCCGTTGATAGCGACAAATGATGTTTTATTTGCACATGAACAAGATTTTGATATTCATGAAACAAAAGTATGTATAAATACTGGTAAAACTCTAAACGATCCTAATAGAGAAAAACTTTTTTCAAAAGAACAATATTTTAAATCATCAGATGCAATGAAAGACCTATTCGATGGCTTTGATGAGCTTATTACGAACACTATTGAAATATCTAAGAAATGCAATGTATCTATCCATACAAAAAATTATTTTTTACCGGAATATCCAGTACCGAAAGAGCATAACTTTGATTCTTTCCTAGTCGATTTATCCAACAAACGAATAAATAAATATATTAATGAATTTGATGATGATAAGAAAAATTTATATTTAGAAAGGCTGCGTTATGAATTAGATCAAATTAAAACAATGGGTTTTTCTAGTTATTTTTTAATAGTTTATGATTTTATTCAATGGTCTAAAGATAATGATGTTCCTGTAGGTCCCGGTCGAGGCTCTGGAGCTGGGTCTTTGGTTGCATTCGCGTTAGGCATTACTACTCTTGACCCCTTGGAGCATGGTCTTCTTTTTGAAAGATTTTTGAATCCTGAAAGAATATCAATGCCTGATTTTGATATTGATTTTTGTATGGAGAAAAGAGATAAAGTTATTGAGTATGTTAGCAACAAATATGGATCAGATGCTGTTTCACAGATAGCTACTTTTGGTACCATGGCAGCAAGAGCAGTTGTAAGAGACGTTGCAAGGGCTCTTGGAAAACCATATGCGGTAGGAGATAGAATCTCAAAAATGATTCCATTTGCGCCCGGAATGACCCTAGATAGAGCTAAAGAAGAGCAACCAATATTTGCACAAGCTTCAAAAAATGATCCTGAAGTTAAAGAAATTGTTGACCTTGCCTACAAACTTGAGGGTATAGCTAGAAATGTTGGTAAACATGCAGGTGGTGTAGTTATTGCTCCTGGAAGTATCTCAGATTTTTGTCCAATTTATAATGACAGGCAATCCTCATCAGTAATGACTCAGTATGATAAAGATGATGTAGAAAAAATTGGACTTGTAAAATTCGATTTTCTTGGTTTAAGGACATTAACAGTAATTGACAGAGCAGTTAAGTCAATAAATGCTTCAAAGGAAGATGGCAAGCTATTAGACATAGAACAAATACCTCTTAATGATTCAAAAGTTTTTGAATTACTATCCTCAGGAAAAACAATGGCCGTCTTCCAGTTAGAGTCCACAGGCATGAGAGCGCTTATAAAGAGCTTGAAGCCAACAAAATTTGAAGAAATTACTGCATTACTAGCTCTGTATAGGCCCGGCCCACTTAATTCAGGAATGCATACAACTTTTGTAGATAGAAAGCATGGTAAAAGCCCTGTTGTATACCCACATGAGTTGCTTGAGCCAGTTCTGTCTGAGACTTATGGTGTAATTGTCTATCAGGAACAGGTTATGGAAGCTGCAAGGGTATTGGCTGGATATTCCATGGGTGAAGCGGATATCTTGAGACGTGTGATGGGTAAAAAGAAAATTGAGGAGATGGAAGAGCAAAGAGAGATTTTTGTAAAGGGGTGTGAAGAGAAGGATATTTCTAGAAAAAAAGCTGAAAAAATATTTGAATTAATAGAGCAATTCGCTGAATATGGATTTAATAAATCTCATTCAGCTGCTTATGCAGTTATCTCTTATCAGACTGCTTACTTAAAGACATATTATCCTGAACATTTTATGGCAGCTGTATTATCAACAGAATTAGGCAATACAGATAAGATCCATGCTTTAATTCAAGAATGCAAAAGAATGGGGATTAATGTCCTTAATCCAAATATTTTGTCCAGTAACAAAAGGTTTCTAGTTAATAATAACTTAGATATTGAATATGGTTTAGGAGCTATCAAAGGTGTCGCAGATCAATTTATAAAACATGTATGTCAAAAAAGAAATGTAAACAGTTTTAAGGATTTATGGGATTTTTCTAATAAGGTTGATATTAAGCTTGGAGGTAAAAAATCCCTAGAAGCTTTATCACAATCCGGCGCATTTGATAGTATTGCACCTTCAAGAACAGTCGCAATTGCAAGTGTTGAGGATATGCTAAAGGGTAGTTCTAATGGTTTATCTTCAGATATCGCTCAAAGTGGTGATTTATTTGCAAACATTGATCTTGAATTTGATCCATATGATAAATACAAAAAAACTCAAGATATTCCATTAAGCGAACTACTGGCTCTTGAAAAAAAATCACTAGGCTATTATTTGTCAGGCCATCCGGTTGAGGCAATTGAAAATTCAATACAAAAAATAAGGTCAAAAAAGATTTCAGATCTTACTCAAGATACCAAGAAAGCATCATTAGTTTGTTTAATTAATAGTGTAAGGCAAATTAAAGATAAAAAAGGAAAACCATTAACTTTCATAAATTTTGATGATGGTTCAGGTGTAATGGATGGTATTGTTGCAGGCGAGACTCTAGAAGATTGTCATAATATTTTAAAAGAAGGTCAAATATTGGTTCTTAAAGGGGCTGTAGAGATTGATGACTTTAGATCTAAGGATCTTGGTGATGCAATGTATAGAATGAGGGTAAGAGAAGTACATTCCATAGACTCTGAATTACATAAGAAAATCCAAAAAATTGTTGTAGATATAGAAAAATCTGATTTGTCTTCTCTAGATATCTTTTCAGAAAAACTTGATGAGATAGATAGTAGTTTTTGGTCAAATGGATCATGCCAGCTTCACATTAAGGTTTTAACAGATCAATCTGAGGCTATAATTGATATAGGTGATAATTACAGATTTGAACCATCATTAGAAAATTTAAGTTTCTTAAAAGAACTATTTGGAAGTGAAGCTTTAGAGATATAATTAGATATCTAAAATAAATTAGCTAAAATTTTTATGACAGATAAAAATAATAAACTTTCTGAATACATCCCTCAGAAAGATACCATTGAAGATCAAAAATTTCTTGATTTTGAGAAGCCTATCCAGGAAATTTCTGAAAAAATACTAGCATTAAAAAATGCTGATATAGATAGTCCAGAATTGAATGCACAAATTTTGACGCTGCAAAAAGAAAGAGATCAGCTTACAAAAAAAATCTATTCAAAGTTATCAATTTGGCAAACAGTCCAAGTTGCCAGACATCCTCAAAGGCCTCATACACTAGATTTCATATCAAGAATCTTTTCAGATTTTGATGAACTACATGGAGATAGACAGTTTGCAGACGATGCAGCAATTGTTGGCGGCATAGCATATCTGGAAAACACACCAGTTATGATTATTGGGCATGAAAAAGGAAGAGAGACAGAGGAGAAAGTAAAAAGAAATTTTGGCATGCCTCAACCTGAGGGTTATAGAAAAGCTAAAAGGTTAATGAGTTTTGCTGAACAATTTTCTCTGCCTGTAATAACTTTTATTGATACTGCTGGGGCATATCCAGGGGTCGAAGGTGAGGAGAGAGGTCAAAGTGAAGCTATTGCTAGAAATCTTGCAGTTATGTCAGAGCTTAAAACACCAATAATAGTTGTTATAACTGGAGAGGGTGGCTCAGGGGGAGCGCTGGCAATTAGTGTTGGCGACCATTTATCAATGCTTGAATATGCTACATACTCGGTCGCTTCTCCGGAGGCATGTGCATCAATTATATGGAGAACAGCTGAAAAGGCACCAGATGCTGCTAATGCCATGAAGGTTTCATCAACTGAACTTAAGAAAATTAATGTAATCGATGAAATTATTTCAGAGCCATTGGGTGGTGCTCATAGAGACTATGACCTAATCTCTCAAAGCATTAAAGACTCAATAGTGAATAATTTATCTAAACTAAGCTCATTATCAACAGATGATTTAGTGAAAAGAAGGTATGAAAGACTTTTAGATATTGGTTCTTAAGTTGTGCTGAAAATTAATTTAGAAAAGCATTTAAACTTTGATAATAAAATTTATATTGCGTTTAGTGGAGGAAGTGACTCTTCTGCCTTGTTATATTTGATCTCTGATCTGAGAGATAGATATGAATTCAACCTCGAAGCAATTCACATTAATCATAACCTTTCACATGATAGTAAGAAATGGGAGGATCATTGCAAGACCATCTGTAAAAATCTTAGTGTACCAATAATAGTGAGGTCTGTTGAAATTAAACCAAGTGGTGATGGTCTTGAATCTGCTGCAAGAAAATCAAGATATAGTGAATTTGAAAGTATTCTTCAAAAAGATGATCAATTACTAATGGCACATCATGCTGATGATGTTGCTGAAACTTTTTTTCTAAGACTGTTTAGAGGAACAGGTTCTGATGGACTAGGAGGGCCAAAGATACGAAGATCAGTTGGCAAAGGAACGCTGATAAGACCTCTTTTGGATTCTTCTAAAAAAGAATTACTAGATTTCATTAAACAAAGGGATATAAAATTTATTAATGATTTATCTAATTTTGAAGTAAATCAAGATAGAAATTTCATTAGAAATAACTTGATGCCATTAATTGGTGAAAGGTGGAGTAATGTATCATCAAGAATATCTAATGCCTCTAAACTTCTTCAAGAAAGAAATAAAACTTTTTCTGATCTATTTATTTCAAAGTACAAAAATTTAATAGGCCCAAAAATCCCAATCAAGGAACTAAAGAAACTAGATTCATTAACAGCTATAGATATTATTAGATATTCAATCAAAGAACAGGGAATAGCTTATCCAAACAAGAAAGTTTCTCAAGAAATTATAAAAGTATTTTTATTATCAAGTCCAGGTCCCAATGCAGAAGTTAGTTGGTCAAGAGCAGATATGGATCAACCGGGCGGTAGACTATGCAAAAAAGATGGACATATTATTATTTTAAAAAGGTAGCTTATATAATATAAGGGGAGACACAATATGAAATTTGAAACATTAGAATTAGTAAAACAACAAAAAATAGCAACTATTACATTTAATAGACCAGAACTCTTAAATGCTGTTAATGAACAATTTATATGGGACTTTCAAAAAGCTACCAGTGATGTAAAAGATGACGATGATATAAAAGTATTAATTATAAATGCTTCAGGAAGAGGGTTTTGTGCTGGAGCAGACTTAAGTGAAAGAGAGTCAACTTGGGAAGGATCTCAGGATGCTTTGATGAGAGGTTTCAAACCTTTTTTTGAGAATATTATCTCTATGCCCAAGCCTGTCATTGCAGCCGTGCAAGGTCCAGCAGCCGGAGTTGGAGCTTCAATAGCAATGTCATGCGATCTACGAGTAATGTCTGAAAATGGATATATTTTGTCTGTCTTTAGTAATATTGCATTAGTGCCTGACGGAGGATTATCATGGTTTTTGCCAAGATTTATGGGGTATTCAAAAGCATATGAGTACGCTATAGAAGCAAAGAAAATAATGTCTGATGAATGTTTACACTTTGGAATGGTTAATAAAGTAGTACCTGAAGAAGAGCTAATGAAATCTACTATGGACTGGGCAAAAAAGCTTGCAAAAAGATCATCTCAATCTTTAGCACATACAAAAAAGCTTATGAGAGATTCTCTTCACAATGATTATTGGAAAACTTTTTCAGATGAAGCAGAAATTCAAAATAATCTTACAAGAAGTCCACAAAACTATGAAGCAGTGTCAGCTTTCTTTGAAAAAAGAGAGCCCAATTTTGATTAGCTATTTAACTTGCTAAGCCCAACAATAATCGCTTCAAAAGAAGCTATTGTGGTGTTTGGATTAATGCCTACTCCCCAACTAGTTTTACCATCACGTTCTAGTTCAATATAAGCAGCTGCTTTAGCATCTGATCCGGACGATATTGCTGATTGATGGTAATCAGAAACTTTTATTTCAGTACCAATTTTCTTTGTAAGCCCATTCATTAAAGAGTCAATAGGCCCATTTCCCGAACCACTAATAGCAACCTCATTACCATTTATGTTCAAATTTAAATTTAAATGATGAACACCATTTTCTGACGAGGATGTGTGATTTAAGTAAGAAAATCCTTCTTTTGGAATTAAAAAATTAGTTTCAAATATCTCCCAAATCTGTGAGGTATTTATTTCTTTTCCAGAATCATCAGCTAATTTTTGTATTTTCTGGCTCATGCTTATCTGAAGTCTTCTAGGTAACGATACGCCATGATCTTTTTCAAGTAAAAAAGCTACTCCTCCCTTACCAGATTGAGAGTTTATTCGAACTACAGCTTCATAACTTCTTCCGAGATCAGCAGGGTCAATTGGAAGATATGGTACTTCCCAAATAGGATTGTTGGATTCTCTCATTCCTTGGAAACCTTTTTTAATCGCATCCTGATGAGATCCTGAAAAGGCAGTAAAAACAAGGTCTCCTGCATAGGGGTGTCTAGGATGAACGGGAAGTTGATTGCAATATTCAACTTCACGCATAACCTTATTTATATTTGAGAAATCTAGATTTGAGTTGATTCCTTGTGTGAACATATTTAATGCCAAGGTAACAATATCTACATTTCCTGTTCTTTCCCCATTACCAAAGAGGGTGCCTTCAACTCTATCAGCTCCTGCCATTAACCCAAATTCAGAAGCTGCCACAGCAGTTCCTCTATCATTATGAGGATGGAGACTTAAGCATATGTCATCCCTATTCTTAAGATTTTCATTCATCCATTCTATTTGATCGCCATAAATATTAGGTGTCGACATTTCTACTGTCGCTGGTAAATTAATTATTATTTTATGATTAGAAACTTCTCTTAGAATTTCTACTACAGCATCACAAACCTCGGCAGCATACTCAAGCTCAGTACCTGTAAAACTTTCAGGAGAATATTCAAAACGCCAGTCCGTATCGGGGTTTTGCAATGCAAGATCTTTTATTTTTTTAGCACCATTTATTGCTATATCTTTTATTCCAGTTTTATCTTGCTTGAATACAACTTTTCTTTGCAAAGTAGATGTTGAGTTATAAAAATGGACTATTGCTTGAGGTATTCCTTTAAGAGATTCAAAAGTTCTATCTATTAATTCATCTCTTGATTGAGTTAGAACCTGAATAGTTACATCAGATGGGATTTTTTTTGATTCTATTAGATCTCTTACAAAGTCAAAGTCTGTTTGCGAAGCCGAAGGAAAACCAACCTCTATTTCTTTAAAACCAAGACCACAAAGAAGAGAAAACATTCGATCTTTTCTTTCAGCACCCATAGGTTCTATAAGAGCTTGATTGCCATCTCTAAGATCAACCGAGCACCATGAAGGTGCTTTATTTATAACTTTTGCAGGCCACTTTCTATTATCAAGTTTAATTGGTTCAAAAGGCTTATATTTGTTTACTAGATTATCCATTTTGTATTAAGTAAATGTTAATATTTTATTTCTATGATTACTTCATCTATTAAAACCAACCTTATCTTAAAAGAGATTGGTGTTACAAGGTATTCTTTTCGCTCAGATAAAGAAACAACCAATGATCAAGAGATTTATACTTATCAAAAAGGGAATATTCTAACATTACTTGATATTTGTTTTAATGATTTATCTGAAGATCAAGCAAGCCTTCTCAAGGCTATTGTTAATGCTATTAAGCCCAATCAATCAAATGAGATAATTGAAACTATACATTTTGAATCAACCAAAGACTTGGAAAAAATAATTTCATCAAAGAAGGAGTTGGCTGGAATTATTATTTTTAATAATGACAATTATCAAATAAATATGCCTATACCAGTAATAAGGTCTAATACTTTACAAGAAATAATAAAAACACCTAGCTTAAAAAAGCCTTTATGGGAAAAAATAAAAAAAGATCTCGTTAAATAATGTACAAAATCTCATTACTAGATATCAGCGATCTTGAAGAGGCATATAGAATTGAAGTTTCAACCAATCCATCACCATGGTCATTTGATAACTTTAAGTCCTCTTTTGAGGTTGGTCATCATGGTCTAGTATGCAAAGAAGAAGGAAGAATACTGGGTTTTTTAATTTTTTCTCCAATAAGACCAGAAGCGCATCTTTTAAATATTGCAGTTAAAGAAAGTGAGCAGTCTAAAGGCATGGGATCATTGTTAGTTAAATCTATGTTCAGTCAGTGCAAGGCGATGGGAGTCAAAAAAATCTTTCTTGAGGTACGAATAAGTAATGAGAAAGCAATAAAATTTTATCAAAAATACGGATTTCAAAAGGATGCCATAAGAGAAAAATATTATTCTGGAGATAATCCTGAGGATGCGTTGTTGATGTCTATAGAATTCTGATATCAGAGTAACTTAATGATATCTGATTCAATAGATTCCGGTTTGGTTGTTGGTCCATATCGCTTCACAACCTCACCATCTTTATTAACTAAGAATTTTGAGAAATTCCATTTAATATTTTTTGTTCCCATTACTCCAGGACGCTCATTTTTTAGAAAATCATAAAATGGATCAGTATCCTTACCATTCACATCAATCTTATTAAAAATATTGAATGAGACATCATATTTTTCAGTACAAAAAAATTGTATTTCTTCGTTTGATCCAGGTTCTTGTCCTTTAAACTGATTACAAGGGAATCCAAGAACCTCTAATCCATCTTTGGCATATTTACTATATAATTTTTGAAGTCCCTCATACTGATAAGTGAATCCGCATTGACTTGCAACATTGACTACCAATAAAACTTTATTCTTAAATGAACCAATCGAAATTTCATTCATATTGGCATCTTTTACAACATGATCATAAATATTTTTAGACATTTAGAAGCTCCTCTATATCTTTTTTTATTTCTTCAGGCTCAGTTTTTGGCCCGAATCTCATGATTATTTCACCATCTCTACTAACTAAGAATTTTGTAAAATTCCATTCAATATCATCAGATCCAGATTCAGAGGGGTTGTCTTTTTTTAAGAATTGATAAATTGGGGCTGCGCTATCACCATTGACATCGATTTTATCAAACAAGCTAAAACTGACATCATACTTTTCAGTACAAAAAAATTGTATTTCTTCATTTGATCCAGGTTCTTGAGCTCCAAACTGATTACAAGGGAATCCAAGGATTTCTAAACCATCTGCATTATATTTATTATGCAGATCCTGAAGTGCCTCATACTGATATGTAAGGCCGCATTCACTTGCAACATTAACAATTAATAAAACTTTATTTTTGAATTCATTTAAAGTTATATCAGTCATGTCAGATTTTTTTACAACTTGGCTATATAGATTTGACATTATTTCTTCCTATTTAGTTTGAATTAAAAGAGTTTACAGAACTCACAAGTGAGAGTTCCATTATTATATAATTGTTTGCAGTCAATAAATCATCTAAATGTGAAAAAAGTAAACTATATTTGGAAAACATTCTCAGATCTAACAAGAGATGAGTTATATGAGATGATTCATTTAAGACAAAAGGTTTTCATTGTTGAACAAGATTGCCCATATTTAGATGCAGATTTTTCAGATCAAGATGCATTTCACTTGCTTGGTTATGATGACGAGGGTCTTATTTCTTATTTAAGGGCTTTTCCTCCTGGAATTAAATACGAAGGAGCATCTCTAGGCAGGATAGTTGTAGATGATTCTAAGAGAGGAGAACAATTGGGACAAAATCTGACGAAAGAGGGTATCTCATATCTCAGCAAGCATTACCCTGATACTGAAATTATTATTTCGGCCCAACATAGACTAGAAAATTTTTATTGTGAGCTAGGTTTTACAGCGCGAGGAGAAGTTTACCTAGAAGATGATATTGATCATATACAAATGTATTTTATTCCCACTCAATAGTCATATAAAGGTTGTTGAAGATACCATAAATTACCCTGCAACCTCTTTCCATACAAATAGCTTTGTTGAGATAAAGGCACCTATAATAATCCATATGCTTATTCCAATCATGTTCTTATAAACAGCCAATAATGAAAGGCCGTCACTAGAAATCGATCTCATGGCATCTGCAACTATTGAAAGAGGTAATATTTCTGAAAATGGTTGAATAAATTCGGGTAAAGTTTCTATTGGAAAAAAAACCCCTGACATAACTATCTGAGGATAAATAAAAATAGAAGCTATCACACCAACCGATTCTTGAGTTTTAGCCAAGCTCCCAATTGAAAACCCTAAAGTTAGAAACATTAATACGCTAACCATAATAACGAAAAATAAATGGGCAATGCTCCCAACAATATTTACATCTAAAAAGAAAAAGGCAAAACTAAAAATAACACTCAACTGACCAAGAACAATAACCATACGAGCAACAACTATTGCAGAGACAAAATCTATTGGTTTAATTGGAGTAACAAACAATCTTTTAAGTATTCCTCTTCTTCTAAATTCAACAACATTAAATCCGCTACCAGCAATACTGAGGTTCATAAGCATAAATGCCATAATACCTGGCAATAAAAAATCTAAGTAAGTTTGAGTTCTTGCTTTAATATCTTCTATATCAAGGCTAAACATAGGTATTTTCTCAGAAATTTCTCTCTCAACACTCATGAGTGTCTCATTGATAATTGGCTTTATGGCCTCAATAAAATTAATTTGTGATTTGTCTGCTAGTAATTTGATATTTGTTGTTTTATTTGTATTTCCCATATCATTTGGTAGTACAAGTATTAATGTCAGTTCACCTTTAATAAGTTTATTTCTTAGACTATCTTCATCAGATTGATTGATATTAAATAATGCATTGTTAGAAAGTTTATTAATAAACTCTTTAGAAATATTTGAGTTCGAGTTGTCAACCAGACCAATATCTACCGGGTCTCTTTCTCCATTATTCAAGCCCACAATTCCTAAAATTACAACTGGTAGTAAGAGACTAAAAAAAATATATTGCTTATTTCTGAGAAATATCTGAATAAAAACTTTAGTTAAATATAATTGAGGTTTGCTAAGCATCTTAATCTCTTAATCCGTGACCTGTTAAAGCTATAAATACATCTTCCATATTTCCATATTTTATTTCTCTAATTTTATTAGGAGCATGTTCCATAATTAAGTTTTTGGGGGAATCCTCTGCAATAATTTTGCCATAATCCATAATCGCTATCCTATGGCATAAGAACTCTGCTTCTTCCATGTTGTGAGTGGTCAAAACTATAGTCATACCAGTGCTATTAAGTTCTTGGACAAGCTCCCAAATATTTCTCTTTGCTTGAGGATCCAAACCCGTTGTTGGCTCATCAAGAAATAAAACTAAGGGATTATTGACTAATGCTGAAGCTATTGAAAACCTCTGTTTCTGACCTCCAGATAATTCATTTGCATTAGCATTTGCTTTGTCTTCTAGTTTTACTCTTTTGAGTAACTCTAGCGGATCATGTGAAGAGTTATATAATGCTAAGAATAATTTAAGTAATTCTACCAATGTCATATTATCAAAATATTCATTAGCCTGAAGCTGGACTCCAATGAATTTTTTTACTTCATACGGGTTGCTTGAAACATCGATTGAATTGATTGAGGCCGAGCCTTCATCAATATCCTTAAGACCTTCCAGCATTTCGAGAGTCGTGGTCTTACCGGCCCCATTGGGCCCAAGTATCCCAAAGATCTCACCAGAATTAATAGACAAAGAAACCCCATTTACTGCATTAAAAATCTTTGATTTATCTTCAGGATCTTTATATTTTTTAACAAGGCCTGACGCGTTAATAATACTCATAGGAGCTTTATTTCACTGAATAATAGTGCTATCAAACAATAAACTATGTATCTCTTCAGTTATGAAGGGAGCAAATGGATGCATCATTATTAATATTTCTTTTAGCATGGGCCTAAGGTTCTCAGTTTTTCCTGACTTCTTACATTCTTCAATATATACGTCACAAAATTTACTCCAAAAAAATTCATAGACTTCGTTTATAGCAAAATCCAATCTGTAAGCCTCAATATTTTTTTGTATTTTATTTTTTGTTTTTTGAAATTCATCCATTATTAATTTATCTGCATCAGTTTTAGGATCAAAAATTTCATTACCTACAGGGTAGCCGTTTATAAATCTTGCTGCATTCCATATTTTCGTACAAAAGTTTCTATAACCCTTCAATCTTCCAAATTCAAAGCTAATGTCCTTGGTATGTGTTGCTAAAGAGTAAAACGTCATCCTTAATGCGTCTGTTCCATATGACTCAATACCTTTGGGGAATTGATTTCTTGTTTTGCGTTCAATTTTTTGGGCAATTTTTTCCTGCATAAGGTTCGAGGTTCTTTTTTCTACCAATTCGTCTTGAGATATCCCATAAATTAGATCTAATGGATCAATAACATTCCCTTTTGATTTCGACATTTTCTGACCATTCTCATCTCTAATAAGGCCAGTCACATATACATCTTTAAATGGAATTTGATCTGTAAACTCTAGACTCATCATCATCATTCTGGCCACCCAGAAAAAAATAATATCAAAACCAGTTACCAGCAATGAGGTTGGAAAGTGTTTTTTAAAATCATTGGTTTCATTGGGCCAGCCCATTGATGCAAAAGGCCATAAACTTGAAGAGAACCACGTATCAAGAACATCATCATCTTGATTAAGTTCTCTAGTATCTAAATTATATTGAGTTCTGACTTCCTCTTCATTATGACCAACATAAACATTACCTTCACTGTCATACCAGGCAGGTATTCTATGGCCCCACCATATCTGCCTACTAATACACCAGTCTTGTATGTTATCCATCCAATTAAAATATGTCTTATCCCAGTTTTGAGGATGAAATTTAATGTCACCGTTATTTACAGCCTCATTAGCTCTTGCTGCCATCTCAGATGTTTTTACATACCATTGATGACTCAATTTAGGCTCTATAACAACATTGGATCTTTCGCCTCTAGGGACGCTGATATGATATTTTTCTTCTTTTTCTAATAGAGATAGCTCACTCAATTTTTCTATAACAAGTTTTCTTACTTTAAACCGGTCAAGGTTATTAAAAGGTGCGGGTACATTATCATTTGACCAAGCATCATCATTGAATATATTTATAGGTTCAAAATCGCTGCCAGTTTCAGAGGTTTTAACCCGGCCATTTACTTCATGTAATGAATATTTTTTGCCAATTTCATAATCATTAAAGTCATGACCAGGCGTTATTTTTAGACAACCAGTCCCAAATTCCATATCTACATACTCATCAGCCAGTATAGGAATTTTTCTTCCCACAAAGGGTAAAACAATATTCTTACCAATTAACTTTTTGTATCTTTCATCATTTGGGTTAACTGCAATTGCCATATCGCCAAACATTGTTTCAGGTCTTGTAGTGGCAACTGTAATAAAGTCATCAGTTCCTTCAATTGGATACTTGATATGCCATAATAATCCGTCTTTTTCTTGCCTTATGACTTCTAAATCAGAAACAGCTGTTTTAAGTGATGGGTCCCAATTAACAAGCCTATAGCCTCTATAAATTTTGCCTTTTCTATGCAGTTCTACAAATGCTTTAATAACAGCTTCATTAAAACCATCATCGAGTGTAAAGCGATACTTATCCCAATCTACAGTACTTCCTAGTCTTTTAATTTGTGAGGTAATTTTTTCTTCTGAGTAATTTTTCCAATCCCAAACTTCTTCAAGAAATTTTTCCCTACCAAGATCTTTTCTTGTAATTTCTTTCTTAGCTAGATTATTTTCAACAAGCATCTGAGTTGCAATTCCAGCATGATCACTTCCTACTTGCCAATAGGCATCTTTTCCTGCCATATGGTTATATCTTGTATAGAAATCCATAATAGCGTATTGAAAACTATGCCCCATATGCAGTGTACCAGTAACATTTGGAGGAGGAATGACTTGAGAGAAAGACTCGCTTGAGTCTGTATTAGTTACCTTTCTCTGAGACCAAATTTTTACCCACTTTTCTTCTATATCTGTAGGGAAGTACTGTTTATCCATATTTTTTGGAATAGCTTTATTTTAATTTTTTGCTTAAAAGTAGTTCACTTAGTAACGGAACAGGTCTACCAGTTCCAGCTTTTATAGGCGAGCTATGCGATGCAGTTGCAGCAATATCTATATGAGCCCATTTGTAATCATTGGTAAACTTAGACAAGAATGCTGCAGCATGAATTGTACCTGCTTCTCTGCCTCCGCCAATATTAGCTAAATCGGCATATCTTGTTTTAGTACATGATTGATGCTCATCCCATAATGGAAGTTGCCATGCTCTATCACCAGATTCTTCTCCAGCATCTATAATCATGTCAGCAAGATGCTGATCATTTGCCATGACTCCACTAGCATGTCTTCCTAAGGCAACTACTACAGCTCCAGTAAGAGTTGCCATATCAATGACATGAGAAGGCTTGTATTTGCCTACATAAGTCAAAGCATCAGCAAGAATTAACCTGCCTTCAGCATCTGTGTTAAGGATTTCAATAGTTTGACCAGACATTGATGTAACAACGTCTCCAGGCTTGGTTGCTGTTGATGAGCACATGTTTTCAGCGCATGCCATTACACCAACAACATTAACATTTGCATTAACTCTAGCTAAGGTGGACATCACTCCAAAAACTGTTGCTGCTCCACACATATCCCATTTCATTTCATCCATAGCTGGACTTGGTTTTATAGAAACGCCACCTGTATCAAATGTCACACCTTTGCCAACTAGGGCCACAGGTTTCTCTGAAGGTTTACCACCTTTATATTCAATTACCATCATTCTTGCAGGCTCAGCGCTTCCTCTTGAAACACTTAAAAACGAACCCATACCCATTTTTTCAAGATCTTTTTCGTTAAATGATTTAACTTTAAGTTTAGGAAAATCCTTTGTCATTGCCTTTACTTTTCTTTCAATAATTCTTGGTGTGCAATGATTGGCAGGGAGGTCTCCTAAGTATTTAGCTGTATTTACACCTTCACCAATTGCATAACCTTTTTTTGCAGCTGCCTTTGCTTTTGTTAAAGCGGCTCCTTTAAGGCCTGATGTAACTATAGTAAGTTTTTTTACACTTGGTTTCTTTGCAGTTTTATTTTTTGTCTCTGAGAAAATATAAACATTAGATTCCACTGTCTTAGCAATCATTTCAATGAGCCATAACTCATCTTTTCCTGAAGGAGATATTGCTCCACTCATGATTGAAAGATCTTTGGCATTGATACTATTAGCTTTTTTTGCAATAGCTTGATATGAGCTTATCCATTTATGCATAGGCGCATTGGCATCAAGCCCTTTAACTAGCATTATATTTTCTGCTTCTATCCCATCAATTTTTGGTAAAAGAATACTACTTCCACTGTCTTTTAGATGTGATGCGATTGTCTTAGAAATATAAGTTTTTGAAACTTTATTTAGATCTTTAAATGCAGGATCTTTACTTGTGTCTTTGTTTATTACCATAACAAGCAAACCTGTTTTTAATGATGTTAATGCATTTGAAGATGTATCTATTAATCCAATATTATTTAAAACTTTATATGCCATGTAAGCTCTCCTATTTATAGTTTTCTAGTGATAAGATATTTATTGTAATGCATCATAGTTCTCAAGGCATGTATAAAAAAAATATTCTTTCAAAAAGTTTGAATATAGAGGTACTAAAAACTTCTAGTAGTATTCTAATGATCCTATTCCTTCTTGTTGTAGGTTCTAGATTTGTTGGTTATTTTGAAAAAGCTGCAGAGGGATCAATGGATCCAGCTATTATTTTCAGTGTTATTTTTTTAAGATTCCCAGATTTTATAACATTATTAATACCTTTATCTTTTTTTCTTGGCGTATTAATTAGTATAAGTAGACTTTATGCAGAAAGAGAAATCTATGGTTATATTTCAGTTGGTCTCTCGCAGTTAGATTTAGTTAAATTCTTGTTCCCTCAAGCATTTATATACTTTTCGTTAACTTTAATCTTGAGTCTTTACATAGCACCATACACAAAAGCATTATCTCAAGAATTAATATCTATAGATTCTTTTGAAGAGCAAATAGAATCAATGAAACCAGATAAATTATATGTGTTAGAAGGTGGCAGGGCTTTCATCTATGCAAAAGACGTAAATGAAGATGTGTTATCAGAAATAAAACTACTCACATCTGACGAAAATGGATCTAGTTTGGTAGTTGCTGATCAACTCCAGATTTCTAAAAATAAAAGCAAATTAAAATTAAATTTTAAAGATGGAATTTTTTACAAAGGAGTTTTTTCAGATCAAAAACAATTGACTTCTTCATTTAAAAGTTTTATTTCTCCAATTGAAAGAGATATGAACAGAGTGGAGGGGCTTAATATGTCAAAAATTTTTGATTATTCTGATTTATCTGTAAAAGCTAATTTTCATTGGAATCTTTCTATTCCGTCTACTCTTATTATTTTATTATTTTTAGGTGTTTTTATGGGCGCAGTAAAGCCTAGGCAGGGAAGATTCTCGGTAATTCTCCCAGGAATGCTAATATATACAACATATTTAAGTCTTTTAATTCTTGGAAGAGAGTCGCTTTCATCTAATCCTAGTTCAGGTATTGGATTATGGTGGGTGCATTTAATTTTTGGCCTTCTAGCAGCCTTGTATGTTTTTAAAGATAGCCTACAAATCGCAAATACAAAAATCTTAATTTTTAGAGAACACGAATATTTTAAATATTTAGTTGCTACGGCTTTAATTTTTATATTTATTTGGATCGTTTCATAATGAAGATATTTAATAAGTATTTAATAAAAAGATCTTTGATTATTTCATCATTCATTTTTATTATTTTTGCTTTGCTTGATATGGTATTCAATATCATTTCTGAGCTAGAGAGCCTGACAGACAATTACACTTTCCTATCAATACTTAAATATTCAATTACCTCCATGCCTCACAGGTCGATTGAATTCCTTGAGGGCGCTTCTCTTCTTGGTTTTATGATAGCACTTGGAATTTCTCATCAGGAAGGAAATCTCAATGTGCTTAGATCCAATGGACAATCCCCATTAAAAATAATTTTAATAAGCACAATGGGTTCTATGATTTTAGTGCTTTCAGTTTTAACTTTGGATGAGATGATTTTTAAAGAATTACATATGAATTCTAAGATTGAAAAAGTTTTGCTTACAGATCAACCTAAAAAAGCGCAACCAAATTCACAATGGATAATGCAAAATGACTCATTTTTGAGTTATACAAATATTATTAAAGATACTATTTTTAATGTAAGACTTATAAGACTTGATCTTGATTCAAAGAAAGTTAGATACTTTAAATCGGCACAGTCTGCAAAAATTCAAAATGGCGCGTTAGTTTTTGATGAAGGCGTGCTAATTGAAAATATTTCATCTCAGGAAAAAATAGGCAATCTTGAAAAATTCTCATTTCCTTTAGTTGCAAGTATTCCATTTTCAGATATTGATAACTTAAGAATTAGTAATATTATTCTTTATAGATCATATTTGTTGAATAGCAATCTTCAAGAAGATATTTTATTTAAGGCCCATTTAGATAAAGCTTATTATAAAAAATTATTTTACCCATTTTCAGTATTGGCAATACTAATATTTTTTGGATCTTTTATCTTTGGTTCATTAAGAGATTCTTCTCCTGGATCAAGAATTGTTTTAGCTGTCTTGGGTGGATTTTTATATAGAATATCTCAAGATCTTTCAGCAAGTATCTTTATTTCATATAATCTTCCAATCCTAATTGGAGTAGTTATACCAGCTTGTATTTTGGTATTAATAAGCATCTACTCTTACAAGAAAATTTAAATATACTTTAGATTAGTTTTTGATAAAGAGTCACTAATAGATCTTCCATCTTTTGAAAAATAAATTTGCAATAGTGGTATGCCAGCAAAAAATACAACAAAAAGATTTGCAAGATATCTTATTGATACTTGTTTAATAGTTAGATTTTTACCATCCTCACTATAAATTTCTATTTTCCAGACGGCCATGCCTAAAGTTTTATTTCCATGAGTCCAAAAGTAAGCGTAGAAAGACCAAGTGCTAACAAATACAATAGTTAGACCAAGCCATGGATTTAAAACTTCACCATCATTAGCCCATAATGCTATTGATCCTACTAAAAACCATACACCTAGAAGTAAAAACAAATCATAAATTGTTGCTGCGATTCTTTTTAGCGGTGAAACCTTATGTGATTTATTTTTCATTTTGGTATAGTACTTAAAACTTTTAAAAGAATAAATAACTTATGAATACTTCAATTACAGGATCATCAGAATTTCTAGGCCATCCAAAAGGTCTTTTTGTATGTTTTGCTACTGAGATGTGGGAAAGATTTTCTTACTATGGAATGAGAGCATTACTAATACTATATCTTACAAAGCATTGGGAATTTTCTGATGCTCAAAGTTATATCATTTATGGCGCATATACCTCTTTGGTATACATAATGCCAGTTTTTGGTGGGATGCTTGCAGATAGGATACTTGGCTCAAGGAAGTCAGTAACATTCGGTGCAATACTTTTAGTTTTAGGACATACAGGAATGGCCTTCGAAAGTAATGTTCAAGTATTTTATCTATCTTTGGCTCTTATAATTTCTGGAGTGGGTTTCTTGAAACCAAACATATCAACTATGGTTGGAGCTTTATATGAGGAAGGAGATCCTAGAAGAGATCCTGGATTTACTATTTTTTACATGGGTATAAATATTGGAGCCTTCACCGCCTCTTTGCTTTGTGGCTATTTAGGTGAAACCTATGGCTGGTCATATGGCTTTGGTGCAGCTGGTATAGGAATGCTAATAGGACTAATAATTTTTTTGTGGGGTCAAAAATACCTAGATGGGCATGCAGAACCAACATCAGATTTCTATATGGAAAAGAAGTTTAATATTACTTATGAAAATTGGGCATATATTAGCGGCATATTTATGGTTATTGCATCTTGGTTGCTTATACAGAACCAAGAAATAGTTGGTAATCTTCTTGGTGGTTTTGGTGCAATCTGTATTGCTTTTTGGTTATTTTATTCATTGTCAAAATGCTCTCCAGAAGAGAGAGATAGAATGATTGTAGTTGGAATTTTAATATTGTTCTCATTAATTTTTTGGGCTCTTTTTGAACAAGCAGGATCATCTCTAAATATCCTTACTGACAGGGGAGTGGATAGAACAATCTTAGGATGGGAAGTTCCAGCTTCAATGTTTCAATCTTTAAATGCATTTTTCATATTCACTCTTGCTCCTATTTTTGCTTTCATGTGGTTAGCTCTAGCTAAAAGAAATATAGAGCCTTCAACACCTTTGAAGTTTGCAATAGGTATTATGTTTGTAGGGATTGGGTTCCTTGTTCTTGTTTTTGGAATGAAGAGTTCATCTGGAGTTCAAACTGGAGTATTTTGGATAATGCTTTTATATCTTCTTCATACAATTGGAGAGCTATGCTTATCTCCTGTTGGTCTTTCATCTGTTACCAAGTTATCACCAAAGAGAATTGTTGGCATGATGATGGGAATGTGGTTTTTTGCATCTGCAGCAGGAAATTTTGTTGCAGGATTAATAGCAAGAGCTACTGCAAGTGATGGAATGGCTGGTAGCGAAAATATATTCACTTTAGCTCAGAAATCAGCATTTGTAGATGTATACACAAATGTAGGACTTATAGCAGTTGCAGTAGGAATATTGTTGGCAGTCTGTACTCCTTTATTAAAGAAGGGAATGCACGGAATAAACTAAGTTAATTTCTTATTGAGGCCTTTTAAGATATCTGTATAGATATTTTTTAAGGTCCATAACTCAGATATCTTGATATGTTCATCTATTTGGTGAATTGTTTCGTTAAGCGGTCCAAGTTCTATAATCTCTGTACCCATTTTTGCAATAAATCTTCCATCTGAAGTCCCGCCCTTTGCATTTAAATCAGGCTTGTAACCAGCAATTTTCTCAACTGATTGAACCACAATGTTTTTAAGAGTATTTTTTTCAGTTAGATATGGCAAACCGCTCAATTTCCATTCGATTTCATAGTCAATATTTAATTTTTTTAGAATTGATTCGAATTCATTTACCAATGTTTCTTGAGATGATTCTGTTGAATATCTGAAATTAAAGAACATTTCTAGCTCTCCTGGAACAACATTCTTTGCCCCGGTACCAGAATGGATATTAGATATTTGAAAGCTAGTAGGTTGAAAAATTGCATTACCATTATCCCAAACTGTATTTTTAAGTTCCACAATTGCATCGCTTGCAGAAAAGATTGGATTTTTAACATTTTCGGGATAAGCAATATGGCCCTGTTTACCAAGAACTTTTAAACATCCACCTAAAGATCCTCTTCTTCCAATCCTTACACTATCGCCAATTTTTAAGTATGAAGTTGGCTCACCTACAAGACATAAATCTATTTTTTCATCATTCTCAATCATCTTATCAACAATTCTATCGATAAACCCATCACAGGCATCTCCTTCTTCATTTGATGTCAACAATACGGCAATTCTGAAATTTAGATCGGGGTTCGATGAAAAGAACTCTTCTAATGAATCTAGAAAAGCAGCTATTGATCCTTTCATATCAGCCGTACCTCTTCCATACATAAGGTCTCCCTCAATATGACCAGAAAAGGGTGGATAGCTCCAATTTTCGACCGGACCAGTAGGTACTACATCTGTATGACCTAAAAAACAAAATAATTTACCTTTCGTTCCAAAGGTTGCATATAAATTTTCAACATTAAGGTAATCAATTCTTTCACAATCGAAATTTAATTTTTTTAATCTAGTCTCTATCAATTCAAAGCATCCCTCATCTCGAGGTGAAAGAGATTCTATTTGAATTAATTTTTGAAGAAATTCAATCATTTGAATGTAGTTCCGAATTTAGTTCTACAGATGATTTATTAACTTTCGCCATAACCTTTCCAGTTAATGAATGTCTAATAAAAACAATATCAGAGCACCCTGACAAATCAGAGCCCTTGCAAATAGCAATAGAATCTCCATTTTCATCAAACTTTTCTATTTTTGTTCCAGCTGTAATGTAAAGACCAGCTTCAATAGTGCAATTATTCCCTAGTGGTATTCCTAGGCCTGAATTAGCTCCTAATAAGCAATTTTCACCTATAGATATTTTAATATTATTTCCGCCTGACAGTGTGCCCATAGTGCTACATCCGCCACCTAAATCTGAATTATTTCCAACAACAACACCAGCTGAAATTCTGCCTTCAATCATTGCAGTTCCAAGTGTGCCTGCATTAAAATTAACAAAACCTTCATGCATTATTGTTGTGCCAGATCCTAAATAAGCTCCAAGTCGAACTCTGGACGTATCAGCAATCCTTACATTTTTTGGAATAATGTAATCTGTAAGAGAAGGGAACTTATCTAAAGATCTAACATATAAATCTGTATTGTTTAATTTTGCATCATGTAATTTTTCATCTATTTCATCCGTACTAATTGGGCCTTGATTTGTCCATGCAACATTCGGGAGTGCTGCAAACAACCCATCTAAATTAATTGAATTTGGTTTCACCAATTTATATGAAATCAGATGAAGCTTTAAATAAGCAGAACATACATCTTCCACAGGATTATCAAGATCCTCTTGACCCCAATTCAATTCAACAGTTTTCTTGCTTGAACTTACATTTTTCGTGTTGGCTATATTAATTTTTTCTTCATCAAAATCAATATTAGGATAATACACATCAAGAATGTCACCTGATTTAGATGTTGTAGCAAAACCTAATGCACTAATTTTCATGACGTTATTATAGTTTGGTAAAAGATTAATTTATATAACCTGGATAAGGTCATTGGTAATTTTTTGTATTTTATTTTCTGAAACACTAGAAAGAGTTACATCCTCTATCTCAAATGTGTCTTCAACTCTATCTCCCAATGTGTTGATTCTTGCAGAATATATTGATGTGCCATTGTCATGAAGAACCTTAGCAATTTTCGCTAGAAGACCAGGAGCGTCAGAAGTTTCTATTGTTAAAAGGTTTTTCTTTTGAGCCTTATCTTCAACGTTAGAAATATTTATACTTTTTTTAAATGTATTGGATTGAGTATGTTTTTTTATATTGATATTTTTATTTTTAGCAAAGTTATTGAAGTTATTAATAAGTCTAGATTTAATCTCTTTCACCTCAGAATTATTTAATACTCTGTCATGATGAATAAATTTTGTAATAAAAGTATTTGCTGCAATATCTTTATTATTACTAGTAGCTATAGATGCATCGATAATTTCTAAGCCAGATAATTCTAGCACTTCTATAAGCTTTAAAAATAAGCCATCAAAATTTTCAGTTTTTATGAAAACCTCTAATAAATTTCCAAAACATCTTCTAGAACCAATAATTAAGCTATTTGAACTATCTTGAAGAAAAAGATGGCTTTGCCATATTAACCTGTCGGAATTATTCTTATTAAAATAAGAGATATCAAAAAGATCTAAATAATTTTTAAGCTCATTTCTCATATTATTATCTATGGAATTAAGTACATTCTTTTGACGATCCTGGGCTATCTCATATGATGTTTTAATTGGCTCTTTATTTAATTTTGATCTAGTTAATAAAAAAAGATCTCTAAGAAGTCCGTGCTTCCAGCCATTCCAAAGTGATGGATTTGTTGCTCTTACATCATTAACTGTTAAAAGGTACAAATAGTCCAAGCGCTCTGTGTTCAGCACCATATCAGCGAAGGTCTCTATTGTTTGGGGATCTGATATATCTTTTTTTTGTGAAATGGATGACATTTGAAGATGATTTAAAACTAACCATGAAATCAGATCAGCGTCTGCAACAGATAAGCCAATTTTTTTAGCAAATTTGTAGCTTGTTTCAGCACCTATTTGAGAATGGTCACCACCTTTACCTTTGCCAAGGTCATGAAATAGTCCAGCTAAATATAAAATCTCTACCTTTGGAAGCCTATTCAATAACTCATGCTCAAGCTTAAACTCATCATCATACTCAATAAGCATTTGTCTCATATTTCTAACAACCTTAAATGTATGTTCATCTACGGTGTATACATGAAATAAATCAAATTGCATTTGCCCAACAACCTCATCGAACTCTTTAATATAAGCTTGAATAATTCCAAGGCTTTTCATTGATTTTAATATTGAGGAAAGATTGTATTTTGATCTTAAGATATCAAGAAATTGTGATGCAATAAAACCATCATCCTTAAATCCCTTATCTATCAAGTGAATATTTTCTTTTAATAAAGTCATAGTAGAGGTATCTATACCATCTATTTTTTTATTTTTACCAATAGCAATAAATATTCCAAAAATAAGGTTTTTATTCTTAGATATTTCATGATCTTTAATACCTATTTTTCTTCCTTTTAAATAAAAATCACCATACTTTTTAGTAATTGCAAAACTATTTTTTTCTTTAAAAGTTTCAAAAACAAAATTATTAAAATTAGATAGATTAGATGCATGTCCGTAAAAATCTTTCATCATTTTTTCAACTGATGCTTTCCCTTTACTCTTCCCTAGTTTTGCTGATTTTGAAATTTCAATTTGTGATTCAAAACTTAATCTATTTTTTGATGACAAAATATTTGATGCAAACCTTAAAGTTTTAATAAAATTATAAGAGTCAAGAGCAGACTTCATTTCAAGACCAAACTCCTTTGAATTCAATATTTCATCATAGCTATTTAAATTAAAGCACTGCTGTAAAATCCATAGAGATGTTTGGAAATCACGCATGCATCCAGGTGACTCTTTTAAATCTGGCTCAAGATTAAACTCTGTTGAATGATATGAAGAATATCTTTCCTCTTGCTCTATCAATTTGGCACTAAAAAAACTTTTCTTGTTCCATGCGCCATTCAGTGATTTTGTTATTTGTTTATCAGTTTGAGGATTGGATATTAGAGCTCTTCTAGTAAGATATGAAGTAAATTCTTTTAAGTCATTTTTAGCTATTTTTTTTATATCTTTAATAGATCTTACTGAGTGGCCAACTTGAAAGCCTAGATCCCATAATTTAGCAATAAAGGCTTCTAAATTATGATTATTTTTCTTAGTAGTATTATTTTCAACTATTGAAATATCAACATCAGAAGATAGGAACATTTCTTTTTTACCAAAGCCACCATTAGCATATATGGAATATTCTTTATCTAATTTAAGTTCTTTAAAATTATTGATAACGATCTTTTCAATGCTATCTGAATTCTCTATTAAATATTGATTAACTAATGAAGGATTTTTATATATTTTAGAAAAATCAGACCAAAAATTATTACTTAGGACTGATTTTTTCTTTGTCATAGAGATTCTTCAAGTCTTTTTGTAAGAACCTCAACTCCATCGCTTCGGACAGCTAATGTATGTTCCCATTGAGCAGAATTTCTTCCATCTTTCGTTTCAACAGTCCATCCATCTCGAAGTGTTTTGCAATATTTTGATCCCTGGTTGATCATAGGCTCAATAGTAAAGCACATACCTTCTTGTATTTGGATTCCCCTTCCTGGTTTGCCGTAATGCAAAATTTGAGGATCTTCATGATAAACGTCACCAATACCATGTCCACAGTAGTCTTCTACTACACTGTAATAATTTGACTCAGCATGCTTTTGGATTGCATGACCTATATCACCAAGATACGCTCCAGGCTTTACTATTTCTATAGCTTTATATAAGCATTCTTGGGTTATTTTAACTAGCCTTTCATTGTGCGGTTTGCATTTTCCTACAAGATACATTTTAGAAGTATCTCCATGCCAGCCATCTTTAATAACTGTTACATCTATATTTACAATATCACCATCTTTTAAAATTCTACTGTTATCCGGTATTCCATGACATATAACTTGATTAATGCTTGAGCAGATTGTTTTTTCGAAGCCTCTATAGCCAACATTAGCAGGAATTGCATTCTGAACATCAACAATGTAATCAAAGCACTTCTTATCTAGCTCGCCTGTTGAAATACCCGGAACAACAAAAGGTTCTATCATTTCGAGTACTTCAGATGCAAGTTTTCCAGCAACTCTCATTTTTTGTATTTGTTCTTCGTTTTTGATTGAAATTTTCATATTTTTTACATTTTTTATAGACAGTTGGCTCCTAAGTCTATAAAGTACAATTTTAATGCCAGCACGATATTTTAGCTCATTAAATTCCAAAAATTCTTTTATAAGATACTTTGATATTTTCTCTTCATTTTTCCTTTCTGGAGGAAGAATATAATGCCTTTTAATTCTATTTTAGTTCTTGAGGATGGCAGTATATTCTATGGAAAGGGGTTTGGTGAAGAAAAAATTGATATTGGTGAAATAGTATTTAATACATCTATGACAGGATATCAGGAAATAATCACTGACCCTTCATATAAAAAACAAATTATAACTTTTACTCATCCTCATATAGGCAATACTGGTATTAATGATGAAGATCATGAATCTAATAAGATTCATGCATCTGGGATTGTTGTAAAAGACTTTTGCATTAAGCCGAGTAATTGGAGATCTCAAAAAACTCTAGAAGAATTTTTAAAAGAGCAGGGTGTTATGGCAATCTCAGGCATCAACACAAGACAGATTACAAAAATAATAAGAGAAAAGGGCTCAATGTCATGCTGTATTGCATCGCTTGGTCTAATTTCAGAATCTGAGGCGCTTCAAAAAGCTAAAGCTTTTTCTGGACTAGAGGGCCTTGATTTGGCTAAAAAAGTTTCCTCTAGTGATAGTTATAAATGGAATGAAGGAGTATGGCCTTCATATACTGAAGCAAAGAAAACCATAGGCCCTATAGTTGCTTATGATTTTGGAATTAAAACTAATATATTGAGACTATTATCTGATTATGTTGGTGAAGTTTATGTAGTAAATGCTAAAACCTCCTTTGAGGAGGTTATGAAATTAAGTCCCAGTGGTATATTTTTATCAAATGGACCTGGTGATCCAGAGCCATGTACTTATGCTATAGAAAATATAAGAAAATTCTTAGATATTAAAATTCCTATTTTTGGGATCTGTCTTGGACATCAATTATTAGCTATTGCTGGAGGAGCAAAGACACACAAGATGAAATTTGGTCATCACGGTGCAAATCATCCAGTGCAAAATATTGAAACCAAAGAAGTTATGATTACTAGTCAAAATCATGGGTTTGCAGTAGATACTAATTCCTTGCCAAGTAATATTAAAGTTTCTTATATATCTCTTTTTGATCAGTCACTCCAGGGCATAGAATTTCAAGATACTCCTGCTTTTAGTTTTCAAGGCCATCCAGAAGCAAGTCCAGGACCTCAAGAAATTCAAATATTATTTAATCAGTTCAAGTTAATGGTAGAAGATTATGTCAAAACGTAAGGATATAGAATCTATTTTAATCATAGGTGCTGGACCTATCATTATTGGCCAAGCATGTGAGTTTGATTATTCTGGAGCTCAAGCATGCAAAGCTCTTAAAGAAGAGGGGTATAGGGTAATTCTAGTAAACTCAAATCCTGCAACAATCATGACTGATCCTCTGCTAGCAGATGCAACATACATAGAGCCAATACATTGGCAATCAGTTGAAAAAATAATAGAAAAAGAAAAACCAGATGCGATCCTACCAACGATGGGAGGCCAGACGGCTTTAAATACCGCACTTAGTTTAGATAAAGAAGGAGTTTTAGCAAAACATGGGGTTATCTTAATAGGAGCAAATAGAGAGGCCATTGATAAGGCAGAAGATAGGCAGCTTTTTGATGAAACTATGCAGGGTATTGGTATTGAAACCCCAAATTCTGGCATTGCTCACTCCATGGAAGAGGCGTTAACTGTTCAAGATCGGATAGGCTTCCCATGCATTATAAGGCCATCTTTTACTATGGGAGGAACTGGAGGAGGTATTGCTTACAATATCGATGAATTTAAAAATATTTGTGAAAAAGGTCTAGAACTATCTCCGACTGATGAACTATTAATTGATGAATCATTAATAGGTTGGAAGGAATTCGAAATGGAGGTTGTTAGAGACTGTGAAGATAACTGTATCATTGTATGCTCGATTGAAAACCTTGATCCAATGGGGGTGCATACTGGAGATTCTATAACTATTGCTCCAGCTCAGACATTAACTGATAAAGAATATCAAGTTATGAGAAATGCATCTTTTAAAATTCTAAGAGAGATTGGTGTTGATACTGGAGGCTCAAATGTTCAGTTTGCTATCAATCCAGAAAATGGAAAGATGGTAGTTATTGAAATGAATCCAAGAGTTAGTAGATCATCTGCGCTAGCTTCAAAAGCTACAGGATTTCCAATTGCTAAAGTGGCTGCTCTTCTTTCAGTTGGATACACTCTTGATGAACTGAAGAATGATATTACTGGTGGACTAACCCCAGCATCATTTGAACCAAGTATCGATTATATAGTTACAAAGATACCTAAATTTGCTTTTGAAAAATTTCCGCAAGCAAGCCCTAGACTGACAACTCAAATGAAATCTGTTGGTGAGGTTATGGCCATTGGTTCAAACTTTCAAGAATCACTTCAGAAAGCCTTGTGCAGCATGGAAGAAGATTTAAATGGTCTTAATTCAGTTGTTGATGATATTTCTGAAGATAATACAGAAGAGATTCAATATGAATTAACCTTTCCTGGACCACAAAGATTGTTTTATGTAGCTGATGCCATCAGGTCAGGATGGACTCTAGAGAAAATTTATAACTTAACCAAGATAGATTATTGGTTTTTAGATCAAATAGATGAAATCATTACTATGGAAAGAAATCTAAGCAACCTTAATCTCAATGAATTTGATAAAAATACAATCTTAAATATCAAAGAAAAAGGATTTTCTGATTCAAGAATTTCTCAAATTATTGGAGCATCTGAAAATGATTTTAGGAACCTCAGAAAAGATTTTGATATAAAACCTATATATAGGCGTGTCGACACATGTGCTGCAGAATTCGCAACCTCAACTTGCTATATGTATTCAACATATGGAGATGTCTGTGAGAGCGAGCCATCATCGAACAAAAAAATTGTTGTTTTGGGTAGTGGACCAAATAGGATTGGTCAAGGTATAGAGTTCGACTATTGTTGTGTTCATGCATCAATGGCTATGCAAGAAGAAGGATATGAATCCATAATGGTAAATTGTAATCCTGAAACGGTTTCAACAGATTATGATGTTTCAAATAGATTATATTTTGAACCTATAACGTCTGAAAAAATATTAGATATTATTGATAATGAATCCCCGGAGGGTGTGATAATCCAATTTGGTGGTCAAACACCCTTAAAATTAGCTGATATCCTATCCGAAAAAGGCGTAAAAATCTTTGGAACAGATGTTGATGCTATTGATAGATCTGAAGATAGAGAGCGTTTTCAAGAACTAATTATTAAATTAGGTCTAAAGCAGCCATCAAATGCTACTGTAAAAAATATAGAAGAAGCTCTTATCAAAGCAGATGAAATTGGCTTTCCAATCGTAGTTAGGCCTTCATATGTTTTAGGTGGAAGAGCAATGCAGCTTGTTCATAATCTAAAAGAGCTTGAAAAATATCTTACAGAAGCTGTGGAGGTATCAAATAGCAAGCCTATCCTATTAGATAGTTATCTTACAGATGCTATAGAAATAGACGTCGATGTTGTATCTGATGGAAGTAATATTGAAATCGGTGGAATACTTCAGCATATTGAACAGGCTGGAATTCATTCTGGCGATTCAGCTTGCTCACTGCCTCCTTATAGCTTATCAAATGAAATTCAAGACAAACTCTCTACTCAATCAATTCTTATAGCCAAAGAACTAAATATTATTGGTTTGATGAATATACAGTTTGCAGTCAAAAATGATGAAATTTATATTATTGAAGTAAATCCAAGGGCCTCCAGGACTGTTCCTTTTATTTCTAAGGCCATTGGAAAGTCATTAGTAAAAATTGCTTCAAAAGCAATGATTGGAAAGTCATTAGTAGATCAAAAATTTAATAGTAAACTCCCTGAGGAATTATTTTTTGTAAAAGAAGCTGTAATGCCCTTTGATAAATTTCCATTAGTAGATCCAATTCTTGGTCCTGAAATGAAATCTACAGGAGAGGTCATGGGTATTGGAGCTACTTTTGGTGAGGCATATGCTAAAGCTCAAAAAGGAGCAAATAAAATTCTTCCAAGATCGGGCTCTATCTTTGTAAGTGTAAAAGATTCAGATAAGAAATACCTTGACGAATTATTGCCATTAATTGTGAGTAATGGTTTTGACATGATTGCAACTGGCGGTACTGCTAAATATATCCAAAACCTAAACTATCCTGTAAAAAGAATAAATAAGGTTATGGAAGGACGTCCACACACTGTTGATAGCCTTTTAAATAAAGAAATAGATATAGTAATAAACACTACAGAGGGAGCGCAGTCTATTGAGGATTCAGCAGCAATAAGACAGACGGCTTTGCGCAATAAAATATTTTGCACAACTACGATGTTTGGTGCCTTTGCTGTAATGGAAGCACTAAAAGGCAAAGAATCTGATTGGACATATTCCACACTTCAAGAAATTAATAAATAATTTTTTTAGTTGCTATAATAATTTTATGAGCAGAGTACCAATTACTAAAGATGGCGAAGTAGCCATAAAAGAAGCATTAGCAAACCTTAAATTTGTCGAAAGACCAAAAATATCTGAAGCTATTGCAGAGGCAAGAGCACATGGTGACCTTAAAGAGAATGCTGAATATCATGCAGCAAAAGAACTCCAAGGTTTAATGGAAGCAAAAATAAATGAAATGGAAAGTGCTATCGCAAACGCCCAAGTAATTGATGTTAATGAAATTCCTGAAACTGGGAGAGTAATTTTCGGATCCACAATCACTTTATTTGACTCTGATAATAAAAAAGAAATTACTTTTAAAATAGTTGGTAATCTAGAGTCTGATCCGGAAAAGGGCATGATATCAATTGATACTCCAATTGCTCGGGGGCTTGTAGGTAAATTTATTGATGATGAGGTTTCTATTCAGACACCTTCTGGTCAGCTCAATTATGAGATATTGGAAGTTAAGCATATTTAATAATGCATGCAGATAATTGGGCAATTAGGGCAAAGCAGGATGGCTACAGAACTAGAGCAGTTTATAAATTAGATGAAATAGCTCAGAAAACGAAAGCATTAAAAAAAGCAAAATATATTCTTGATCTTGGCTCAGCTCCTGGGGGATGGTCGCATTACATTAAGCAAAAATCTAAAACATCTGAGATCTATGCAATAGATATTCTTGATATGGAGCCGGTAGAGGGAGTACACTTTTTTAAGCAGAGTATTGAGGAGATAGATGATATAGAATTAATCAAATCTCTTATGGGTTCGTTTGACCTTGTAATTTCAGATATAGCCCCAAACTTAACTGGTATAGGTGCAATAGACACTGAAAATATATATGAACTTAATGATCTAACTATAAGTACTGCTAGCAGATATTTAAATCAAAGAAGTGGATCAATGATTATGAAGACTTTTCAAAACAATAAATTAAAAGGTCTTCGAAAAAAAATGGAGCTATCTTTTAAGATAGTTCAAACTTTTAAGCCGGCTGCCTCAAAAAAGCAATCGGGTGAGATTTTTCTCTATGGAGCAAATAAATAATGAATAGTGTTTTTAGAAATATTTTAGTTTGGGTAGTACTTGGATCTTTGTTGATCTATGTTTTCGATAATATTGAAAACTCATCAGCACGTGAGCAAATTAGTTATAGCCAATTTAAAGAAGAAGTTTTATCAGATCGAATTGCAAAGATTACATTTCAAGGCGATCAAATGACCATTACTGGAGATAGACTTGATGGCTCTAAATTTGAAACAGTTCATCCGATTTTTAAAAAAGATGATGCTGTAGATAGAGCTATTGAAGAAAATGGAATTATTGCAGTTTATGAAAAAATTGAACAGCCATCAATATGGTCACAACTTTTAGTAGGCGCTTTTCCAATTATCTTATTACTAGGAATATTCTTCTTTTTTATGAGACAAATGCAAGGTGGAATGTCTGGCAAAGGCGGTCCTATGTCTTTTGGAAAAAGCAAAGCTAAACTAATGGAAGGTGGCAAAGTTAAAACAAACTTTAATGATGTAGCTGGATGTGAAGAAGCTAAACAAGATGTTCAGGAGTTGGTAGATTTTCTAAGAGACCCTACAAAATTTCAAAAACTTGGTGGAAAAATTCCAAGAGGTGTTTTAATGGTTGGTCCTCCAGGAACAGGTAAGACACTTTTAGCTAGAGCAGTAGCCGGAGAGGCAAAAGTTCCATTTTTTACAATATCAGGATCTGATTTTGTTGAAATGTTTGTTGGTGTTGGTGCTTCTAGAGTAAGAGATATGTTTGAGCAAGCTAAAAAACAATCACCTTGTATTGTATTTATTGATGAAATAGATGCTGTTGGAAGACATAGAGGAACAGGTATGGGTGGTGGTCACGATGAGCGAGAGCAAACACTAAATCAATTGCTTGTAGAAATGGATGGCTTCGAAGGGAATGATGGAGTTATTGTTATTGCTGCTACGAATAGACCAGATGTCCTTGATCCAGCTCTATTAAGGCCTGGTAGGTTTGATAGACAGGTTGTAGTTGATCTTCCAGATATAAGAGGAAGAGAAGCAATTTTAAAAGTTCATATGAGAAAAGTTCCTTTAGATTCAGATGTTGATCCATTAGTAATTGCTAGAGGAACACCAGGTTTTTCTGGTGCAGACTTAGCTAATTTAATAAATGAAGCTGCTTTATTTGCTGCAAGATATTCTGATAAAAAAATTGATCAGTCTCATTTAGATTTAGCAAAAGACAAAATCATGATGGGTGCTGAAAGAAAATCTATGATATTAAGTGAAGAACAAAAAAGAATCACTGCATACCATGAAGCCGGTCACGCAATAGTTGGTAGGCTTTGCCCCACTCATGATCCAGTTTATAAAGTGACTATTATCCCAAGAGGTAGAGCTTTAGGAGTGACAATGTTTTTACCTGAAGAAGACACTTATATGCAAAGTAAAGAATATTTGCTTGGCAGGATAGCTACCTTATTCGGAGGACGAATAGCTGAAAGTATTATAAATGGATCTCAAGGAATCACCACGGGCGCTTCGAATGATATTGAAGTTGCAACTGGAATTGCTACGAATATGGTTACTAAATGGGGTCTTTCTGAGGCGCTTGGTACTATAAAATACGGCGAGGATGAGGGTAGTCCTTTTCTAGGAAGGGCAGCGGCATCGCCCTCTCAAACAAGAAGTGAAGAGACTTCTAAATTAATAGACTCTGAAATTAGATCAATAATAGATTCTTGTTATGAAAGAGCCGAGAATCTCTTAAAAGAAAATCTTGATAAATTAAATGTTATGGCAGATGCTCTATTGAAATATGAAACTATAGATGCACCTCAGATTGACGATATTATGGCTGGAGCACAACCAAGAGAACCTAAAGGCTGGTCAGATGATGAGCCTAAGTCCAAAACAAAGAAAAAAACTTCAATAAAAGGGACAGCAGAAGAGTTATAATTCATTCTTATGAATTTAAAATTTGGTACAGATGGTATTAGGGGGCCTGTAGAGACCCACATTACTCCCGAGGCATGTCTTAGAATTGGTCATGCAACTGGTTTGGTGATGAAAGAGCAGGGTTGGGATACTGTCATGATTGGCAAAGATACTCGAGTATCAGGTTATATGCTTGAATCAGCTCTTCAAGCTGGCTTTATAGCTGCTGGAGTAAATGTTAGTTTATGTGGCCCATTACCAACACCAGGTGTTGCTTATCTAACTAGATCTTTAAGACAAAAATTTGGCGTTGTTATAAGTGCTTCTCATAATGACTTCTTAGATAATGGTATAAAAATATTTAACTCTGATGGCGAAAAATTATCTAGAGAGTTAGAGCTTAAGATTGAAAAAATTCTTAACGGTGACTTAAAGCCTGTAAAAACAGAGGAGCTTGGAAAAGCTTCAAGGTTTGATGAAGCAGGAGCTAGATATATCGAGTTTTGCAAGTCAACTGTACCTTCAAATATTTCGTTTTCTTCTCTTAGGATTGTCTTAGATTGTGCAAATGGTGCTTGTTATAAAGTAAGCCCAAGTGTCTTTAAAGAACTAGGAGCTGAAGTTATATCAATTGGGGTTAATCCAGATGGATATAATATTAATGATGGATGTGGATCGACTCATCCAGAATTAGTTCAAAAAGAAGTTATTAAACAAAGAGCTGATTTTGGAATATCGTTAGATGGAGATGGTGACAGAGTTATCTTAATTGATAGAGAAGGCAACATTCTCGATGGTGATGACCTTTTATATATATTAGCTTTTTCAAATCCAAATAGAGTAGGTGCCTGGTCTGGAGTTGTTGGAACATTAATGAGTAACTTAGGACTTGAAGATGGAATTAAGAAGCTAGGTTATGATTTCAAAAGAGCTGACGTGGGTGATAAATTTGTTAGTAAACTTTTGGCAAAAAATGGATGGCTTCTTGGTGGAGAAACATCTGGCCATATTATTTGTAAAGATTTAATAAGCACAGGTGATGGAACCATCGCAGCTCTTAAAGTTATCTCTTCATTGCTAATACTTGAAAAAAATCCTTCAGATATACTAGCGAACTACAAAAAAATGCCTCAAATTAATCTTGCGGTAAAAGTATCCAATAAAGATGTTGTTAATGATAAAGATGTAATAGATTTCATTAAGATTGTTGAATCTGATATTACGGTGGGTAGAGTTCTTGTAAGACCATCAGGAACTGAAAATAAGATTAGGGTAATGGTAGAAGCTCCAGAAGAAAAAGTTGCTAAAAAGTATGCAAAAGATATTATTTCTCTTATTGAATCTAAGCTTTGATTTATGATTATTGCTAACTGGAAAGCAAATGGAAATTTAAGTTCAAATCTTGCTTGGCATAAAGAATTTGTAAAAATATTTATAGATAATAACTTCTCAGATATAGGAATCGCCCCATCTAATATTCACTTTACTCAACTTCAAGAATTATTTAAAAATTTAAACTTAAAAATTGGTCTTCAAGATATTGATTTCAATGGTGGCGCAAGAACTGGATCAATATCTCCCTCCATGGCATCAGATGCTGGTTGTGATTTCACCTTAATAGGACATTCAGAAAGAAGAGATTTATTCAAAGAAGATAATACTGTTATTAAAGCCAAGATTCATGCTGCCATTAATCATCAGATAAATCCGATATTATGCATTGGTGAATCCGAGGAATGCTCAAAGGCTGGAAAAACTAAAGATTTTTTAAAGAATCAACTTATAACAGCTCTTTCAGAGATTGATGTAAAAGACCAAGTTGCAATAGCTTATGAACCAATATGGGCAATAGGTTCAGGTAACACTCCAACTGCAAAAGATATAAACTCAATTCACGAATTCATAAAAGATGTTGTACAATCCTCATCTGCAAATAATACAGAACCAAAAGTTCTCTATGGAGGAAGTGTTAGTAATAAAAATGCTGAAGAATTCTTCAATGAAAAAAGTATTGATGGCGCCTTGGTAGGCGGAGCATCATTATCAGCTAATCAGTTTGCAGATATAGTGAAAATTTATAGAAAGGTAAAAATAAAATGATAATTCTAATTAAAGTAGTTTGTATAGTCTTAGCAAT